>Ga0115846_100862_pt1 | contig 14978 bp, 18 predicted proteins | sample InSIn5gowninarea_2_FD_83860 | JGI IMG/M metagenome (GOLD analysis project Ga0115846, IMG submission 83860)
TGGACGGAGTCATTATCCATAAGCACTTGGAGGACATTCAATATTCCATTGACAACTTAATGCTTATGTTAAGAGAGAAGGACGTTTTTAACATCGATCATGTAGAACTGGCTATCATTGAGGGGAACGGTAAGCTTACTGTTATGAAAAAGCCTTCAAAGGAGCCGGTGACCGCAGGGGATCTGCATATTCAAAAAGCAGGTGCGGATATTTCTTATCCCGTTGTCGTGGATGGGAAATTATACGAGGAGGTGCTGGATTTCCTGCAGGCGGATCCTGTTTGGTTTGTAGAAAAGCTGCAAAGCGCCGGGGTCAAGAACATAGAAGAAGTCTTTTTTGCAGCGATAGACAAAGAAAGGAAGATCACCCTATCACTAAAGGAGAAACCGTCAAAAGACCTGCCGCCTGTCATACATTAAGCATCAGGGGAGAATAGGGGTTCATCGGGTCATCCTTGATGGAATAATAAAAAAGTCATCCGGCATGGGATGACTGTACTAGAATAATCATATTGAACTTTCAAAGTGTTTACTTCACCCCAATAAATAGTTGTAAGACATTACTTAGATTTTCTAGCAAGTGGCTTTGTGTTCATGTTTTGATGGCTAGCTGTACGCTGTTGTTCCGCATCTTTTTTGAAGGCTTCCATAGCTTTCGTAAAAAGTAGAGTCATGTCCTTTTCCTCCTTCATACATAATGTGCTTATAAGTACTCTTTCCGTTTTGAGTACTTGTAAAACTCCTTTTTTATGAATAAATATAAGGAGCTTCTACGGGCATTTTACCACCGCCAAATAGGAAAAGGGAAGAGAAAGATAGAAAGATTTTGATGACAAATTTCGCCACGACGAAGAGACTGTAAAAGAGGCTGATGCCATGCGCTTAAAGAGCTTGGCAACACTGTAAATCATAAATGGATATCAGAGGAAGAAGGTAATAATCTACCGGTTAGCTTCTTCTTTTTTATTTAGCGTAAAGTGTCCATTTGGCGTTAGTAAGTATACATGATTTTGTGTACTTATAATTATCTTGTTTAGACAGCTGGCTGTCCGCTTGCCCAGCAATCAAAAGAGGGTGTTGATTAGTGATAGTATGTTAAAAATGGCTTTAGGGGCTAAAAATCCTTTGATAAAGCAGCAGTGAATTCTTCAATGATATAAGAAAAAGCCCGGGAAGGCCGAGCTTTTTGGCATTATTGAGTTTGAAAGAAGACGCGGGCATCGAGCGTTTCATACTTCAGTGTCACTTCATCTCCGATTTCAATTAAGTCCGCAAAATATCCTTCTTCTTCCATTCCTTTAAACAGCTCCGCATCCAGTTCGTTAGGAACGGCAGCGGATGCTTCTTGATTGTAAATGTCACCATCTTCAGAAACAAATTTAAAGTTCATCGCCGATAACCAGTACGGAAACTCCTCTGTTTCGGCCTCTGCTAGCTTGCCCTTCACTTTCACAAGTACCCATTCAAAGCCTTCAGGGGCGGGCTTATTAGATTTATTCACTTGCTGCAGCTGCTCGTAAGCTTCCTGTCCGCGAGTCACCTCTGTCACAGTCAGCTTTAGTTTCGCTTTAAATCCTTTTAAGCCGTCATCGCTATAGATGACTTCATCTAAGGTAACGGTTTCATTTAGTTTGACAGGATAAGAAGCGGCATCTTTTTTATTTTCTTCCTCTGCTGCCCCCTCTTGGATAGCTGGAGCCTGTTCATTAGCAGAGTTCGTTCCTGCATCGCTTCCGCACGCCGCTATGACCGTGCTGAAGGATAAAAATAAGGCAGGGAGCAATATGTGCTTTTTCACCTGGAAAACTCCTTTTTAACAGATTACTTGCAGGTCAGAAACCCAATGAAAATTATAATATATGGAAATATAATTTGTACAATACGAACGAAAGCCCGAGTTCCTTAGTAATGGGCTGGTCTTTTTCTATGAATAAGGTAAATCGTTTTCTCCTCTGCTGTTACCCATTTTAATACCATCCATCCTTCTTGCATCATTTGTTTAACGTTCCTTTATTATCCAATAGTAGCACAGCAAAGCGAGAAGAAAAACCTATCTATCATACAACTGAGAATGGATTCATACATATAGGCAGATAAAATATTCTCGCTCAGGGAGGGAGTTATGATATTCCCACACTCTTCTTTTGTTAAGTCTTATTTAACAACACGCAGTCTTCAGCCTGAGAACCAGGAATCACCTATTGAACATATACGGACAGATCTCGTTCATCCCTCATTGTTTTACAGGCGAAACCATTTTACTTACCCATCCTTTACGTCTGCTTACTATTGGCTGCCTATTCGCGGGCTAGTGGAGAAGCCCGTTTGCTATTCTGTGCAGGATTTGCTGCGGCTGCCGTCAAGAACCATTAAGGCGGTCCTGGAATGCGCAGGGAATAAACGCAGTCTATTCGAGCCAAAGGTATTTGGCGAGCAATGGGAAAAGGGAGCGATCACCCAAGGGGAATGGAAGGGGGTATCGCTTCGTACACTTCTTAGGGCAGCAGGGCTGAAGGACGCAGCAAAAGAAGTGGTCGTAGAAGGGTACGATTACGGAGAGCGGACGGACACAGATACTGTCCATACGTATGCGAGAAGTCTGCCTCTTGATCAAGCGATGCACCCGGATACGATCGTTGCTTATGAATACAATAGCCAGCCTATTCCTTTCAAGCATGGATATCCTCTTCGGCTGATCGTTCCACAATGGTATGCAATGTCTTCTGTCAAATGGATTAAACAAATTTATGTCATTGATTCTGCCTTTGAGGGGCCGTTTCAGTCGGTAGATTATGTATACTATCCATACCAGGAGAGTGACGAAGGAGCTTTTCCAGTGACTACGATGAATGTTAATTCAATCATCCAAAAGCCATCGAATATGGAAGTGCTCAATACCGGCAAGCATACGATCGAAGGGATTGCTTGGAGTGGCGAGGGACTGATAAAAAAGGTGGAGATTAGCATTGATGGCGGGAGTACGTGGTCAGACGCGAAGGTTATTCCTGCAGAGAACTATGCCTGGGTGAAGTGGGCGTTTGACTGGACCGTGCCAGTAAAAGGAGAATACACATTAATGGCGAAGGCTACCGATTCAGGCCACCGCATGCAGCCGTCAACTCCTTTCTGGAACCGCAAAGGATACGGGTACAACGCAATGGAGAAAGTGAAGGTAAAGGTGGAGTAACTGTACAAGAACTCTTAGTATAAAGAATAAAAAGCAAGGGTAGCCTAATGCCTTACCCCTTTCTTCTTTCAGTCTTTTATGAATCCATCTATTAAATATACTATTTAGTGAAAAGTTATCGATTTTGCGTATAGGTTATTGAATTTCAAGAAAATTTTGATAATATAAGTATAAGGACACCTATACTTAGCTAGTTGTATAGCGATATATCCGAAACTAGATGTAATGAATAAAGGGGATGACTTAATTGTCACTAAAGGACATAAACAGCTTTCATGCGTTAGATGATTTTATGTTTGAGAATGAGGTAGACATCCGCTGCAAGGAGAGCGGGCTTTCTGCCATATTTGTAGAACCAACAGAAGAAGGGGAAAATCTATCAGTTGTGTTAAGTGACGGGTCTCAATTGGAGATGCCGCCAGGTCGTTTGGATGATTTTCTGGAGATTGTGCCTTTAATAAAACAGGCGAAACATGCATAAGACCCATTCTTTAAAGCAAGGTGGTATATCTGCGTTGCTTTATTTTCTTGTATTATCTGCCTGTTCGTTGTTAATGGCATGCAAATAAGGAATAGGTAAAAAGGCTGGGGACCTCTGTGCATAGGGGTCCTCAGCCTTTTATGTAGAAAACAAACGGGCCGTTTAGCTTTCACTGATGCCAAAGCCAAACGCAACGAGAAGAATAGTAACGACAATAGCGATGATATTAAGAATTAATAAGGTCCATCGTGCAAATCCTACCGGAGCTCGCCGTCCAAAAAAGATGCCAAGGGCTGCGAAAAGTAGCATCGCTGCGATCACCAATATGTTTAGCACTCCGTACGAAGCGCCGGTCACTAACGTATAAAGCAATACAATGTAAATTAATAATGAAGCAATAGAAAGAGCACTATCTTTATTCATATTTCCCTCCTGAAACAATTACTGATAAGCAACAATTTGTATTTGCTCGGTCATTTTCATTTATCCTTAATGCGGGAAGTTGAAACATTTAATTGCTATTCTGCAAAACCATTATGGGAGTCTAGAGATTTTTTGTAACAGGAGGAGGCGGTAAGAGATATGAACAAAGGCTCGGTTTAGACGAAATTAACGAGCAAGGGAACGCAAGGGACCATCACGACGGTTATTCAATTTAAAGGTGAAGCTAACATTAGATGTTAACATAATATTGTTTCAGTCATCTAAAATTTGTGTAAGCCAGAGCAGATAACGAGACAAGTATGAACACGCTTTTTATTTTCTTCTTTCGCAATGGAAAGTGAAAAAATTTTAAGTGGGCCAAAAAGAAGGTTTAGATCCCACTGTAGAAACAAAACAGAGGGAAGGCAGCTGCCATGTCTAAGTGGAAACCAGTTAGAGGGAAGTGTTTGTTAGACTAACAAGAAAAGACAAGAGAATTCAATCCCTTGTCTTCTTGAACATATCTCAAGATCGTCTTCTGAAAGAAAGAATAAGCGCTAATAAAGCTATAATTAAAGCGGCGATAGATACAAAAAGCGGCATGCCAGAAAGGCTGGTTGTCTGTGCGTCCTCTTCTATCGATGATCCTGTGGCTGATTCTTCCTCGTCTTCCGCCTGTGCAGATTGATCGTTATCCTCACCATTATCAGTTGGCTTAGGGTGCACAGTAGTCACCGAAGCAGGCTTTTCTGTATCTTGTGCTCCGATCCATTCAACTACGCTTCCATCGTCATATGTTTGATAAGCCTTCCAGATAATTTCTGTGGCATCTGCTGCTACTTTTCCTTGCATATTAAACAATGCAAATTCAGTTGATGTCAAACCTTCGCATTCTGCTGTCCATGTCACACTGATAATTTTACCTGCTGCATCTCTTTGAATATCATATGTCCAGTCTGGTTTTGGTTCAAAACGACTTATATTTACTTCTGATGGGATATCAATTTTAATTTGTGTGGTAGACACGGCATCCTTTTCCGAAGGAACCTTTACTGTAAACATCTCATAGCTTCCTTGCGTTGTTTCATTAGGTAACACAGTAACGTGAGCCGATGCAATCCCTGCAAGAAAGAAAAGGGTCACAAGCGCTGCGGCGAGAGAAAATAGCATCCTCTTCATTGGTTTACGCTTCCTTTTTATCCAATTGATTCCAACCGGTACATCATTAAGACTATTCAAATATAACTCGTACTATCACCTATGGAAGGTTGTCTCGATCATCTGAATCTGCATTTTAAGGAAGAGTTGAATAGCACCCATAGACTTATTAAGCAAAAATTACCTGTTTTTTGGCATAGATTTCTATCTATCCTATAGAAAGGAGGTGGAATTCATGTCAAAGGAAAATCAGCGGGAAGTAAGGGCTGAGCAGGAAGAATTAAGAGCCCAGCAGGATGAATTAAGAACGCAGGTTGAATATACGAATGTAGATCAGAGGGGTGATCTTACAGGCCCTGGCACGGACAAGGCTAATTATCCAAGACGCCCGCAGCATGTATCAATTCAGCAAAAACGACCCGGCCAAATAGAAAGAGGATAGAAATTCCTGAAATAGCCCAAAACTATCGGCTTTTTTGAAGGAGAATGAAGTATACGTACCATTAGACCTTCCAAGTTATGGACAAGTAACATGCTGTAGAGCTGATTTAAAGGGAATGGAAAGAGTAGAAAAGGAAAAGTATAGTCAAAGAAAGCACTGATGGTAACTGAATCAGTGCTTTTTGTTATGAAAGTATTTATTCGTTTTTATTATCAGGGTCCTGCATATACACAACAGTTTATGCTAAGCTGCTTTTGTTTACATTCATATAGTCAATTACAATTATTCTAGGCAATTTACTGCTGATATTGAAATCTCTAATAGTCGCTTTATAAGCAGGTAAATAGTTACCAGCATAATTAATCATCATGTATATAATGCTAAACATGTTTCTAAAACTCGTCTTTTTAGAATCGGTTCACTCGAGTATCTAGTAAAGGAAGGAGGATTTTTTATGAATAATCAACGAGGAATGATGATCACATCTCTATTAGCGGCAGGCGCTACTGGAGCTGCTATTTATGGGATATCAAGAGGGTTGCAAAATGGGACTTTTCAGCAGATGTCAAAAAACGTGACCAGTGCATTAATAAACAGTCAACCTGTTCAGCAAATGGCTAAACCTGTAGTAGGCATGGCTGTTAACTCGACTTTACAGCAAACGTTGTCAGGCCAAAATAAATAACGAGACTAGTCATTTCTTCTAGCACGGTTTCTTCCCTGCAATATAAGCCCTTTTGAACTAAGGTTCAAAAGGGCTTGTTTGTTCTATATCGAATCTATCCGCTGTTCTTAGACGGCCAGCTTGAGAGCGGCTTTAAAAAATTTGGATATAGGATCGCTCTTTTCCGAACACTACAGGTAAAGAGCTCTTAGCAGGAGGGAGAAAAGTGAAAAGAGAAGGGAATAACCGCACGAGGATTCATTTATTTTTGTTATTCATGGTGGCTGCAGTTCTTATCTGGTCTGTCATCAAGCCCGCCAGTTATATGACCTGGGCAGCGGAGGCTGCTCCTGCTATAGCTGGATTCATCATCGTGATAGCAACGTATAGTAGATTTCGCCTTACCACTCTTTCTTATATAATTATTGCCGTGTTAATGATTCTAGTGCTTGTCGGCGGACACTACACATATTCAAAAGTTCCTCTTTTTAATTGGATAAAAGAGGTATTTGATTTACATCGAAATCACTATGATCGATTTGGACATCTATTGAAAGGTTTATTTGTGATCGTGATAAGGGAAGTATTAATTCGGCAAGCTCAAATACGCAAAGGCTTCTGGTTATTTACTATCAGTATAAGCATTTCACTTGCCATCGCTGCATTGTACGAGATTATCGAATGGATCGCTGTTAAAGTCGCAAAAGGAGGAAAAGCCTCTAAAGATTTTTTAGGGATGCAGGGTGATATGTGGGATGCGCAGTGGGATATGTCGCTCACCTTCATTGGGTCAATTCTCTCATTGCTGCTTCTTTCAAAATTACATAACAAGCTTTTAAAAAAATGAGTATGTTAAAAGGGTTTTTTTAAGGCATATACCAAGGTGAATAATTCCAGGAGTTTATATTTTCTTCTTATTAGTATGTATTTACGCAAATTATAAAAATAAAATATTTACTCCAAACCTCGCCAATAAAGATAAAAAGCGGGGAGTTACAGTATGAAGGCCCTCAATATAATCGCATTCCAAAGAAAATCATAAGAATTAATCTGAATTGTATAAATTTGTTTTTACAAAGTGCTGTGTTGGTGAAATTTGTGGAGGTCAGAATCTAGAAGGGCATTGTTTATGTCCTGACCAATTATTATGTAGATTTCTAAAGCATATTTGATAACCCTCATTTGATATATTATAGAATAAATAATAGTTCATGTAGATTTAGAATTTGTGTACTAGTTATATGTCTAAGCCCATTTTTGAGAAGAGAAAAATAAAAAAAGCCAGGCATCGGCCTGGTGAGTTAAGATATTCACTGATGAAAGAGACAACGGAGCGATTTCTGAACTCTCCATATCATATTCACGAAGACTTAAAAAATGAAATTAAATTAAAAAACCGGGAGGACTCCCGGTTAGGACTAAGGTTGTTCAGCTGGACGTTGAGAATTTAACAAAGGCTTACTATAATCAACATCTCTTTTTCGGGAGTGGTCATGACGAGTTAATCTGTAATTAATTTTGAATAAATACTTAGGTCCATAAATTTTCCGTTTGATTTTTCGCACTTTCTCATTGTTCCTTCGTACGTAAAGTTTAACTTTTCTAAGACTTTTATAGAAGGGATGTTTTCAGGTACAACTTTTGCTTCTACTCTATTAAGTTTTAATGAAGTAAATGCATAATCCATTAAAGAGGAAATAGCTTCTGTCGCATAACCTTTGCCCCAAAAGGCTTTACTGATATCATAACCAATTTCAGCTTTAGAGTGATCGGAGTCTAAAGAATTATAACCACAGGAACCAATAATTTTATTTGATTCTAACTCAATTATTGAATAACGAACAGCCTTGTTTTCCTGGGATAAATTATCAAGTAATTCAATCATCTCCTTTGCTTGTGTTTCGTTCGTAAAACAATTAATGTTCATATATTTTGTAACTTCTGGATCGGACCAGATTGCAAACAAGCTTGCTGAGTCTGCAGCCTTCATTTTTCGTAACAATAATCGTTTGGTGCGTAATTCTGTAATCAATATTTTACCTCCGCAGTTTTTATTTTGGGGTCAAGGTATTGATACTGTGCATAAATCAATTCCTTCAGGTTTCAAGATAGTTTTATTATACGGATTATAAAGCAAAATTGTTGAAAGAATTGATTACGTCGCACCTCGCCAAAATAGGCACACAAAGAGCCAGGATTTCTCCTGGCTAGAACAAAGGTTATTCAATTGGATGTTGAGGGCTCAACAATAACTTACTTTAGACAGTCTATCCTTTTTAAAAAGAAATATACAAAGAAATAAGGAGAAGCGAAGGAGAAGGTCGAAAGCTGGCAGCATGTAGTTCCCGTGATGCATCTCTTGTCCAAGAACTTTCAATGAAGCTCAAAGTAGCAGTGAAATTTAAAAAAGCCGGGCATTCGCCCGGCTGATCAAGGTTCATATCATAGTTGAGTAGAGGTGGTTGTGGAATGACCTTGATTATAAGTTACATACCCAAAAAATGAATAAAATATGCAAAAGCCAGGAAAGATCCCGGCCTCTAAAATATCGATGACGCCTTTATTTTAACAGATCGAGGGTATTTTTGTGAGGCTAAAAGAACTAATGATCGATTCTAGTGCAATGAGGGTAGAACTGGATATAACGGAGTAAAATGATGAAGCTCTTGTTATATGCGATAGAAAGGTAAAAATTGCTGATTTGCCGCAGCGTGGTGAGAAGGAAATTATCATACGCGAAGGGAAAGTGAAGCGCGTGAAATGCGATGAAGGAGAGAAGTGTTTGAATTTAGTAGGTTGAAGTTAAAATAGAGAGAGGCAATGCTAGGGCCGTCACCTCCTGCTCTTTCACGAAGAGAGGGCAGGAGACTCGATGTGAATGACTTCAGAGGTAATAGACTGAATGACTGATTACGAGCAATTGAAGATTATTAATTAGCCATTTAGTACTTTCTCTATCGCTAGGGCGGCTGATTCAATATCGGTGTAAGTTTCGATATTCGATGTTTTTAAATAAGTGATTTCAAAACATGCTCTTTCTTTTATATAACTGACAGAGGCTACCTTATTTTGATTTTTTGAAAGTGTCTGTATGATTTGGCAATCCTCGTAATATGACAATGTTTCCAGTGATGTTTTGATGTGCTCCAGGGTCATCTTATTTTTACCTCCTTTTTATTGAGATATGAAGGGATAGTTAGGGCGTTAAATCCAATTATTTCTATTTTAGTCCTTGTCTTAACGTTTATCTATGGATAGTTTGAAAATATTGTGTGAAGTTTTCTTGTATTTACTTTGATATTTAAAAATTAATTTGTCGAGTTCTTGGCTGTATTTTAAAGTTTCCGTATGATCCAGACCTTTTGACATTCCAACTGATAACATTGCGTTACGTACATCGTTAATCTCGGTTAACAGGTCATAATAAACTTCTCGCGTCTCCAATTATAAATCTCCTTAATTAATTTTTTATGAATAATATTCATTAAATCTAATATATTGAATATTTGTTCTTATTTAAAGGTGTTCGACAAACACTCTTAAAAAAAGACATTGATTGTTGTATCCAATAAAGAGAACTTCTTTCATTGTGTTTTATAACAAAGGTGCTCTCCGATGTAAGCTAAGTATACTGCCTTTTAAGGGATAGGTAACTTAGATTTATTCTGATAAGCATGTCATGGATTAGGATACTTTTTATAAGATTGAGAGGGTTGAAAACGCTTTTCGTGTAATGAGGGCTGATTGGATACAATAAAAACCAAATAACAAGGTTCTTGTCATGTTCGATGGAAGGGTAACGGTCGTTGATCTTCCGTAGCATGACGGAACAAAAATTATTGCATACTAGGGGAAAGCGAAGCGTGTAAGATGAGGGAAAGAATTTCGAATATGTTACTCAAGTTTCTGAGAGCTGAACACGTTGAATCATTTTAGAAGGAAAGGTTTATTTTAAAAACACCGGTTAGCTTTTTAAAACCTTTACATAGGAGAATTAAAATTAAAAAGGTGAAATCAAAAGTTATCTATACTTTTGATTTCACCTTTTCTATGGACAGTTTTTCACCTTTATCTTAATTGGAAAATGTTTATGAACTTTTTAATTATGTAGAAAAGCTCTTATTAATCCTCTATGTTCTTCGCCTTAATAGAAAGGTTTCTTTTGTTTAGCTCCTCTTTGAGAAGGTCTATAAAGCCCTGCTGCAGCTTGTCTGTTTTATTAAGCTTTATGGCTTCCCTGTATACAATAAGCAACTCTTCGTCTGACAACTGATGCATTTCTCATGACCCCTTCTAGTACAATAAACTAGTTAAACAGCCAGCCTCCATCTCCAGATAAAAAAGTCGAAAATGGTGGTGTTTGTTAACTATATCTATTTATCCAAAGTAGAAAGTTATAAACTAACTATTAGGTTTTTTCTCGACTTTTTTGTTCGTAGTATTAGAGAAAGTGAATGAACAAATAAAAAAGGCCGCTTTTTATCCAGCGGTCTTCAAGGTACGTATTGAAAGAAAATGAAATCTTACCGTTTAAAGATACACCTTTAATAGCTGAGGCGGTGTTTCCCTAATATCCTAAATACTATTGTTAGCGTACACGGAAAGGTTTCTTTTCTTTAGCTCCTCTTCCATCATGGTAATAAAGTCTCTTGGCATTTTGTTCTCTTTATCAAGCTCCTTAGCCTTTTGATAAGCACTGAGGAGCATTTCGTCTGAAAGTTGGTACATTTTGTTCAACTCCTACTGAATAGTAATTTTTTATGTAATTCTTCGAAGTCGATCTTTGGGAAATCTTACACACACTTATTAAATTTTAAGGAGATTTCGAGGAATATCAAGGGGTTTTTACTACTTAATTTGACAATTTATCGAATTATGGGAAAAAAGAGAATAGCTAGTTCAATTAGCACCAAATACGATAGTTAATTAGAGTGTTCAACGGCGCGGGTGGAATTTCGTGAAACATTCTAGAAACATGATGAAATAAAGGAATAATAAATTCCCAGTTACCGCCGGGCTTTTTTAGCATGTATGTAGAAGAGAGCTTCCTCGTTCCCTGGTATCCTTAGCATCAATAGAAAGGTTCCTTGTATTATCTCCTTAATCGGGCTGGTTTCCTGAATAACACTTAATAAGGTAACTAGGTATTTATGTTAAAATATAATGGGGATTACAAGATAATTTAAAAATAACGAATAGAGAAAAGAGGGATTGGAAATGGATGTAAGATACCCAATTGGGAAGCTACAGGTCCCTGAAAAAGTAACATTAGAAAATATTCAAGAATGGCTCAAGGAAATCGAAGCTTACACGGTTCGATTAAGAGAAACTGTCGACCCATTAAGTGATGAGGAATTAAGTAAAACTTATCGTGAAGGTAGCTGGACAGTTCGTCAACTTGTCCATCATATTGCAGATTCTCAGTTGAACATGTATCAGCGTTTGAAGCTGGCTTTAACAGATGAGAACCCCACAGTACCAGCTTTTGATGAAGAAAAGTGGGCTATTCAGCCGGATACAAAGCTTCCAGTAGAAAGCTCTATTAGAATGTTAGAAGGTATAAATGAACGCATCGTATCTTTAGGACATAGTTTAACTGAAGGGCAATTAGGTCGGGCTTTTACTCACCAGATAAACGGTAAAATAACAGTTGCAACAAAAGTTGCCAAGTTAGCTTGGCATGAAGAGCATCACTTAGCTCATATAAAAGTCGCGTTATCAAAATAATACAATATGTGTGGAAGTGGCTTATTGAACCTCGATAAGCCATTTTTTAAGATAAGGAATAGCTGCAGAAGTTTTATTAAACCGACGGATGCTTAAGTTGAACAAGACCATCGAAATGATGGTCTATTTTTATATCTTGAATATCAATCTTATTGTTTAAAAGAGCCTAATTAAAAAGAAAGGCTATTTTTTACAACCTTCCTCTTTACTTTGTTACCTTTTAAGGTTACCTTTCTCGAATGACTTATTGCGCGGTGCAAACCAGCCTATTAGAGCAATACTGACTAATACTCCGTAGAAGACCAGGGTCCAAGCTGTACTATGAGGAAAATGAGGATCTAAAATACCAATATCCTCATGAGCGAGGGTGATTACAACAAGTTTGACACCGACCCAGGCCACAATTGCATATGCTGTTGTTTCTAATGCTGGACGTTTATCAAGAAGTTGCACAAACCAGGTTGCAGCATACTTAATTAAGATAAGGCCGGCAACCCCTCCAAGAACAACAACTATAAACTGTCCTCCGTCCATGCCACCGAAGTTACCGAGCGGAGAATCTGGAAGGCCGAGGGCCAGAGCAACGGCAGCTAAAATGGAATCAACTGCAAAAGCTAGGTCAGCTAAGGCAATTTTCCCTACCGTGGGCCAGAAACCTTTACCAGCAGCCTCCTCTTCAACGTCCTTATGAATATTTTCATTTTTTTTTCCGAACCGGGCTTGAATGACATGCTTTAAGCCTAAGTAAAGAAGATAGGCTGCTCCTATTGCCTGTATCTGCCAGACATTTGCGATAAAAGAAATGACGAATAGTGCCGCAAAACGGAAGGCGAAGGCCATAATAATTCCATAATTTATAGCTCTTTTTTTCTGTTCTTCAGGTAAATGCTTGGCTATAACTGCCAGTACAAGGGCATTGTCAGCTGACAACAACCCTTCTAATCCAATTAAAATTAACAATGTCCAAGCATACTCCAGCCAGAGAGAATCCATACGCCTTTCTCCTTTCTAAAACTTACGATGCTATGTAGTGGTTTTACTAATAATAGAATTGCCATATAAGCCAGAGATAATCCCGGAGAATACAGAGCTAATTCTTTAGAGGCTTACCGTGCCCCTTTACCAACCTCTTTTCCAGATTGCTTAAACTAACCTGTCCGGCTAATTCAGCAAGAGAATCAACAGCATACGTTGACAAAGCCTATTTTTTGTTAGTTTGTTTTCTAAAATGCCTTTTGACATTTATTTAAGTTAACCGCCTTTATTAATAATTTTTTAATATACGGAGCTGATAAACATTCTAATTCCTTGCACTAAACTTCATTTTTTCACCTTTTTGCGAATAACTCTCTCTGCGGTAATCTTTGTATAGTGAAGTAAAATCACAGTTCAGGGGGTAGATGATTTAATTGTCGCTAAGAGATATAAAAAACTTCAAAGATCTAGACGACTATATGTTTGAAAATGAAGCCGATCTCTGTTGCAGGAAGAAGGGACTTGCTGGTAAAACCTACAGAAGAAGGAGAGGGTACGATAGTCGTGCTGAGTGACGGTATAGAAGTAGAGTTTCCAGTTAATCGGCTGAGTGAATTATGTAGAGCAGTACTATTAGGAACAAAGGAATAGAAGATTTTTCATTGATTTTGATTGGGGACGAATTGGAGACCAAACCCACCAAAAACGCTTATTTTCCATCCAAATTAATCATAATCAGAAAGTTAAAAACCTTGACATAGAGATATAGCAAGAGGATAATTGAATTAACTTGAATAGGATATCCTTCGGGGCAGGGTGGATAATTTTCACCTTGTCCCGTTTTTATTATGCCCACAAACGTTGATATATCAAGGTTTTCTTGTTTACAGATTTTTCTAGTTTTTTGAGTTGGTGACCAATTGGTGACCATTCGAAAGAATTGATAAATTTTCGGAAGAGAAATGATCAAATTTATCCTTTGCACTTTGTGCGGCCTTCTTGCTGACATGTCATAAATGTCATTTATTACTCGAGAAGAAGGTTAACGGGCTCGTTCTCGAATAAGTTGCACATTCATGTTCTCTTCAACCAGCAACGTCATAATAAGAAAAGACCCTAGCGTTATTAGTGAAGATCCAATAAATGGTTAGGTGCCTAAAGCTTTTTGTTGATATCTAATAAAAGCTAAAGCAAAGCCGTGAAGTACAGCTCGTTATAGAAAAAGCATTTTTTAAACCTTTTTAGTACACGACATTGGAACTTCTCCTTCGTAAAGTAATTCAGGTATGTTTCTTCCTTTTGAATGTAATCTCCTTTGTCGTTCACCTTCATAAACCAGTTGCAGATCGGGGTTTTTTCAACGAAGCATGGTTCAATGGCAATCACTTTCCCGCCAGGTTTTAACACTCTTCTAAATTCCCGCACATAGCTTTTGGCCATTTCCGGGGGAATATGATGCAGGACCGCGATAATTAAGATCACATCAAAACTATTGTTTTCTGCAGGAGTCTCTTCCCCTGCGAAGGTTTCGAACCGATAAGGGGGGATATAGGCGCTTAGCAAGATCAATTCTGCGTGAATCAGGGTCTATTCCAAAATAATGATCGGGTGAACACAAGTTACAGTTGGCCCCAGTACCCGCTCCAAAATCCAACATTTTTTGATGAGTCAGATCAAAATGATGCTGAATCTTATTTTGAATATAGACTTTGGTAAACCATTTTGGTCGAACAATTGTGTGATAAATTCTAGGTGATAATTGTAATGAAAAGCACCTGCACTTTCTAGGGTTTTGTCGTCGCTTATCTCAGAGTAGATAAAAGAGAAAAGAATTTAGCCTGCCGTTTTATAACATGCATGCTGCCAGTAATTAAAGAAAGGGAAAGGAGGCTAACCTCCCTTCCTTTATTGTTGTTTGTATT
>Ga0115846_100864_pt1 | contig 14963 bp, 12 predicted proteins | sample InSIn5gowninarea_2_FD_83860 | JGI IMG/M metagenome (GOLD analysis project Ga0115846, IMG submission 83860)
GAAGATCCCGTCCCGAGGACAACAACTTCAACGTCAGAGTGTGAGCATGCCTGCTTCCACGATTCAACTTCTTCGGTGGATGCTTCATTGTTGAGCCGCAGTGGTGCGTGCTCTAGAAGTTTGAACTCTTCTGAGATTTGTGCTTTGAACGCTTCCACATTAATCGGAGGCTGAATGAATTTATCCTGAATTTCGAAACTAGGTTCCAATACGAAGCGTAAACCTCGTTCAGCTACGGTGATATCAGGTATGCTTGGCAAGTTGCTGCCAGCTGAATACTGTATCACTGGGAAGATGGTCCCGTCAATGTGATTGTGCCTTAGAGAGTTACGCGCTGCGCCATCGAGTGCGATGTTATTTGGGCAACAATCAGGTGAGGAGACAATGTGTTTGAAGTGACCGAAAGTGCTCTGAAACTGCTGAAGACGAGCGTCGCTTGCTACGCCAGGACCCAGTATCCAGACGACTGCCTCCAATCCCGCCAGAACCTCTTTCGACTGCCACTCTGGTCGCTGAAGTAGAGGTTCTAAATACTCCACTGTAGGTATATCAATGACGGCAAAGCCACCACCATCCTTGCCAGGCGCCAAAACCATTTCTGGTGTAATCGTCTCACCATCCTCGTTTTGTACGGAATATCCTCTAGTGAGCTCGCTCCAACATTTACCTTTTGGTACTTTCAGCTCCATTGCTTTTTGAGGCAGAAACTTGCCTCGTTGCGCATGGTTCTTGATGATATAGGATACCGATTCAGCCGCAGGTTTTGTGGGTGGCAGGTTCTCAGTTCGTGCGCCAGGCCACGGCTCTCTGACATACACCGTGATATCAGGTACAGCGTCAGGTCCGCCTGGTAGCGGTCCTTGATATGGAGAAAGCGATTTTGTATCAGGATCTCGGATGTATACTTTGGCGGGCATTTTCACCGAGGATAATGGTTGAGGAACTAGATTATCGTACTTCCATGCTGAGCTGAACATCTGCTCTACTACGGACTTTCTCATTTCCAGATAAGGGTCTTTGAAAGTAGTAGAAGAAGAAGGAGAAGCAGGCGAAGATTGAGAAGAATCAGCGGGAAAAGGCCGAGCGTGTCAAGGCCAACAAGCAGAAGCAGACTACTGGCATGAAAGAGGCAGCTTAGGCTTGATCCATAAACTTGATAGCATAGCGACATTGAACATGTTTGCACAAATTGTAATATGTATTGCCGTGTATTGCCGAGCAAAAGTACCGATTAGAACTACACCCCTCCAACCCACGTCAATGATGCTTCGTCCCGCTTAATTATTAGCAACGAATCTTGTAGTTCTATGATCCTCTACAACACTTCTTTGATTTACTGTAAATCTCCTTTTGTCCCATTGCTGCTGAGACGTACAATCCTCAAATCTACCATCAACTCGCCCCTTCATCACACCCACCTTGTACCACCCTCCCTCCACCTCCACCACTCCACAATGTCCTCCTCCTCCGACGACAATGTGCCCGCCCACAAAGCCAAAGAATCCCAAGAACAGCGCATGGACGCCGAGCAAACCATCAAGCGCAACCCCCACGGCGACTTCAACGCCGTCCAAAACTCACGCCCAGACTTCGACCACTCCCTCGACGGCTTCACATACACCAAGACACCCAAACCAGACTGGCAATTAGGCGACGGTGGCAATGATGGCGGGGAGAGTTTGAAGAAGAAACATATTCAGATTGATCCGTATGAGGAGGGCAGGCCGGCTGTGTTTAATTATAAGTTGATGATTAGTGCGATTATTCCGAGATTGGTTGGGTTTGTGAGCACGAGGAGTAAGGATGGTATGTTGTCATGAATGTGTACAGAAGGATGTGAGGAAGATGCGAAGGGAAGGATGAAAGAGACTGATTTATGTGTGTGTGTGTGTGTGGTTAGGTACGAGCACGAATTTGGCACCGTTCAGTTACACGCAAATGTTCAACCACGACCCGCCAATCTTCTGCATTGGATACGCAGGTGGCTACGAGAACGCAAAGGACAGCTTGAAGAACCTGATGGAGAGCAAGGAATGTACGTATTTCCCCTTCCCACCCACTCATCCTCCCATCCATTCACAATCACTCACATCCAACCCTCCTCACAATATAGGCGTCATAAACATAATCTCCGAGCACTTCATCGAAGCCGCCAACGCAACCTCCATCAACGCCCCCTACGGCGTCTCTGAATGGGCTCTCTCCGGCCTCCACCCGGCCTCCTGCACCTCCGTCTCCTGCGACCGCGTGCAAGAAGCCGTCTTCGCCGTTGAATGCAAACTCATCGAAACCAAAGAATACGAATCACGAGCGACGCCCGGCAAGAAAACTGGTGTTATTGCGACGGTGGAGGGGTTGAAGTTTTGGGTCAGGGAGGATGCGATTAATGAGGAGAAGAATCTGGTGGATCAGGCGGTGCTGAAGCCGATGAGTAGGTTGGGGGGGATTACGTATGCGAGGGTGACGCAGGGGTTGGAGCTGCCGAGGCCGGATTATGATGAGAGTGTTAAGAAGGCTGGGAACGAGGGGATGGTGAAGGCGAAGGTGGAGGGGCAGTGAGAGGAGTATTTTGGATGAATTTATGGTATGTATATAGATGCAGAATGTAATCTCGTGAATCTAGGTCAATCTGTCTACATGGTGTCAATCTGCTCGGTTGGGACTGTCCAGGCACCTGCTAGAAGAAAGCTTCAATCAACGTACTGGTGAAGCTCACAATTAGGCACCGAGTATAACGCTATCAGATTCGCAGTCATACACGATCTAGTCACAGAGTGTAATATAATATTTTAGAACATTGAGGCAGCAAATAGATCGAGAGTAGGAATGGAAAGTGAATAGAGTCGAGAAACTGCCCCTAATGTACAGTCTCTCATGCTTTCTACTTTCCTACACTGTCTTCCTTTCCTCCACTTCCGTCACGGTTTCAGCCAACATTTCGTCCATCTCCTTCTCTCTGTCTCTTCTCTACACTTCAGGTCATTTGCAGCTGCGTTTTCGTTTGTGACTCGTCCATTCTGCTTTCCTGTGCTGCCTTTCCTTCACGTCTTTCCTTAACTGTCGTTACGACTTCTACCAACATCTCGTCCGGCGCAGTCTCTTCATCTCTTCTCTACACTTCAGATTACTCGCAGCTGCATTCTCTTTTGTCGCAAGTAGCCTCAAGATAGCTGGACCCGGCAACGTGAGGAAGCACAGGAACCAAAACTAGCACCAAATGCGCAACCCAGGCAGCCAACTCTTCACACCTTTTTTCCCCTCTTTAGTTCGGGAAAGTCGTCTTATAAAAGTTAAGTCGCTAAGGCTTTTGAAAACATATCTTCTCGCAAACGATATACTGAACAATGACGAATTTATATTGAAGTAGTAATGACTCTTGGTCGCTTTGTAGTACAGCTTCGAGGTTTTCTTCTGTCTGTTAGAAGTGAGCAAGCCACGTCTACGATATTCGACAATTATAGAAATTGCACGAGGGAGGACTAGTGATGTGATGCATTTGTGACGCGGCTGGCTCCATTCCATCGGGGCTCTTCCTGCGCTCATGCGTGCTATTTACAGCCATAGATATGCCACGCTATGGTGGGTTTCTATCGTCAATCTATCTCGTGAATATTTGGTCTTCGTGTCCACACAATTCAATCATGCTGATGGCATAATAGTACATTCACATGGTGATTGCTACATAGCTTGCGCGGTTTGCGGTGGCTTTATTGCATTACTACTCCCTTTGTTGGCTATCTCCGGAGCAAGCTCTTCCGTAATATTGTTGGGGTCTTTCCAAGCAATAGCCACGAACCTGAGGTGAAGTCAGTCAGTATGTGAGACATCCAGTCATCATCTTCAATACGTACTTGGTATGACTTCCTCGTGCTACAAGCTCATCCTTCTTGTTCGTGAACTTGATAGAAGTGTATGCCAAAGTCTTGCCAACTACAGAGAGAGTAAGCCTACATCATCTTAACTGAAAGCAGCACGAAGGCAAGGCATACACTTATCGCATGTCACTTCTGCTCTGATAGTGTCCCCAATAACGCCGCCGGATGCGAGGTAAGTCACTTGTGGATGTCAGTCAGTGATAGAGTACAGTAAAGATCGTGCTGCGTTTCCTAACCATTTAGATCTGTTGAAACACCTGTCGCGAAGAGACCTCGAGACGCTACAGCGAGCGAACCTCCAAGGTCTACCATAGACGCGATGGTACCGCCATGCAGGATGTTAAGTCTATTCGTATGATGCTTTTCGATATCAAGCTCGAAGTTGACCACACCGGGGCGAGCAGCGGTAACACGCAGCTGAGAAGTAAATATAAAGCATAAGCCATAGGTCGAACAGGACACAGCATTACGATGAGTACCACGATATCGACGGAAGCTTGTTACGTACACCGTCTACTAGTCTGTCATTCGTTATTCCTTGTAACAAGCATGCTCAGGATTCTAGCATGAAATTACCTGGGCTCGAGGCCTGAGTTGGCTCGGAAGGATTCCCAGACCTGGGATAGTCAACATTCTGCTTTAGTTGTGCGCCCGGCCCTCAACTCACGGATCGCACGAACTTCAAGGTCTTGCCTGAAGACATCTTTGTTGGTAGATATGGAAGAAGTCGGCAGGCGAAGTCGAACATCTGAAACACATCTAAAACACGTGCGGAGAAGGTCCGGGTAGGGTAGCGCACCAGAGTCTGCTGAAGATCATTCGAGACATGCCTTGACAACATCTTCATCATCTGCATCACGTTAACCCAACTTCATGGCAGTGAACAGCACCCCACGTCGTGTCCGCTGCTGACGACCGACCACAATGATATTACGATAGCCAAATACACAACAGCGAGCAGGTCTCGCACTATTCCCCAATCATGTCCTCCCTACGCTCGTTCGAATATCTCGAACAATTACCAGGGACGACGTTCAAAAGACTGTATCAACAGCCCTCCACAGCTTTGGCAATCTTCCGACGCATGCTGCCACACTTGGCAAAGACGTTCGTCATGGCCTTGCTCTTCCTAACAGAACCATTCCCAATAGAGGACATTGAAGCTTGGGTTAGACCTGATAGCAAACGGTAGGCACAACCCAAAAGAAGTACACGAATGTGCTCATAGATAGCTTTGTAGCTGATTATCATGAATCTGCAGTGAACAAGATCGTGCCATTGACATCCTAGAACGTCTTCATATTCTCTCCACAATACAAGACCCAAACCAACCACGTTCCTATCGACTCAATAATCCATTTTCGTCCTCACTACGTCTTGCTCTCACAGGCGGTGGAAATCATCAGTCGTTCGGTGTACCATGTGATACGCCTGAGCAAGATAAAGTCAGTACTAGGTTTTTGGATGACTTCGCTAGAACTCAATGGGAGGCAATACTGTATTACATTGTTGGTAGTGCTGGACCTGCGAATACAGCACAGATCGCCATCAGCACAGGCACGCAGAAACTACTTCAGATTGGAAATCTTGTTGAGCTAAGAGGAAGGACACCGACTATTACTGAAGCAGGGTTTACGTTTCTGCTGCAGGAAATCAATGCACAAGTCTGGAGTTTGTTGATCATTTATCTGGAAAATGCTGATACTGTAAGTGTAGACTTGGTTACTTCGACATACTCAAACTGACTTGTGTGTAGCTCGGGATGGACAGTGTTGATGTTCTCGCCTTCCTCTTCACCTTAGGTAGTCTCGATGTCGGCCAAGACTACAGCACTGCGAACTTGTCACCAACTCAGCAGCAAATGTTGGAAGATCTGAACGACTTCGGTATCATCTATCGTCAGCCCAAGGACACTTCTCGCTTCTATCCTACTCGATTGGCCACAACTCTCACATCAGATGCCAATCCAATGACAACGTCTTTGACTAGTGGGGTCACCTTGCCATCAGGAAGTACCCAATCCACGAATCAACGAGGCTTCATTGTGATCGAGACGAACTATCGCATCTACGCATATACATCATCCCCCCTACAAATATCAATATTGGCTCTATTTACCAAACTTTCGACACGATATCCTAACATGGTGTCGGGTCGTGTTACAAAGGAGTCTATCCAGCGCGCCATTGCTCTCGGAATCACGTCACAGCAGATCATATCATATCTCACAGCACATGCACATCCAGTCATGGTTGAAAGATCGAGAGCAGCAAACGCAGCAGCAGGTTTTGCACAAAATCAACTGCCAACATTACCGCCAACAGTCGTCGATCAAATTCGATTATGGCAGATTGAGAACGACCGAATGAAGTCGACAGTAGGCTTTCTTTTCAACCACTTCAGAGATAAGCCGGAGTACGATGATTGTGTCAACTATGCGGAGACGATTGGTGTCTTAGTATGGCGAAGTGAAGCGAAGAGGTGCTTTTTTGTTACTCAACATGAGCAGATAGCAAAGTATCTACAGAATAAGAAGAAAAGAGCAGAGGCAAGCGGCACACCAAGAGTTGGAACGCCAGCACCATGACATATCCGAATGCACACCAGGATGGCGTTTGGACTAGATACCCATAAAGTAGCTTAACATGATATAGTTAAATCTGAAAAAAGAACTGACAGTTTCATCTTGAATCTTGGTCAAAACGTTTGGAGAGATCGGCACGAAAACGTGTGGGGAAATCTGATCTTGCCTCAGCATGACATAACCACAATTTCCATCGCATGACCATCGCATGACCTAGAAGTATACCTTTCAGCATACATCCTATATTTCCCTGCTTGGCTCTTCTTTTTCGACTCTCCTGGTTTATCAACCTCCGGCCCCTTGATCATCTCCATACACGCTACAACAATGTCCAACTTGCCACCACAGACTCTGGATTTTAAGGCGTTGTATGGACATCCCTGCACACCCGCTACCAACACAGGCGCAGACTCTTCCGAGTACTCATTCCTCAGTGACGATACCTCCGATAATGGAGGATACGCCGGCGATTCTCCTCCACCCACAGCCGTCGGCGTAGAAGAACTCATACTCCCATCGCTACCTGCTCCCAGCTCATCCATCCTCATCGACGAATCCATACCTTTCCGCGCACTACCATCATATCACCATGCAACCTGGGCGCGCACTTTCCACTCGCGACCAGAATTCCTCATCGAGCCTCATAGCGTACACGAAGTGCAGAAGATTGTAAAACTTGCCAGGAAATGTCGAAGAAGAGTTGTCACAATAGGAAGTGGACACAGCCCTAGTGATCTCACGATGACATCCAGCTGGATGGTGCGGTTGACACATTTGTCAAAGTTACTGCGCGTTGAGAAATATCCTTTAGAAGGTGGATCAGAAGCAACACAGAATGAGAAGCGATATGGAGGACGCGTATTATTTCAAGCTGGAATTTCGCTGGAAGAGCTCAATATTGCAGTAAATGAACAAGGCCTCACTCTGCCGAATCTAGGTAGTATACATATTCAGAGCGTGGCAGGTGCAATAGCAACAGGTACACACGGTAGTTCTCTCAAGCACGGCCTGCTTTCTCAAGGTGTCCGGGGGCTACGGATCGTTCTTTCCGATGGTCGCGCAGTATGGTGCTCAACATCAGACAATAGCGACCTCTTCCGCGCTGCCCTGGTCTCACTCGGTGGCCTTGGCATCATCACCGAAATTGAAATGGAGCTGGCTTACTCATGCAACATTGAATGGCAACAACTTTGGGAACCTCTCGACTCCGTCATCGCCAGTTGGAACACCAATCTTTGGACGTCACATGAATTTGTTCGCTGTTGGTGGATGCCCTACCTGAAACGCATGGTTGTCTGGCAAGCAAAGAAGACAACAAAAGAAGTCGCAAAGCCCAAAGCAAGCTGGTATGGAGGTCGTCTAGGCTTCCACACCTACCATTTCTGTCTCACTGTCGCGCACTACTTCCCACGTCTCCTCCCTACAATTGAATGGTTCATCATGGGGATGCAATACGGCTTCAAGACGGGCAGTAAATCAAGTGCGGTCGAGCCACTGCGCACCGGTCTTCTAATGGACTGTCTCTACAGTCAATGGGTCAACGAATGGGCAATACCTCTTCGCCACGGTCCCGAAGCTATTACACGTCTTTCCGCATGGATCAATGGCGATGATGTAGCTTCTGGCATTCCCTTTCCTTCCAAAGGCCTCTACGTCCACTCACCAATAGAAGTGCGCGTCACTGATGGCAGCGAACACACTACAAATCCTCGTGGCTTTATGGATCCGAGTTGCGAGAAAGAACCAACACTATACCTCAATGCGACGCTTTACAGACCCTATGGTCTTGACCCGCCTTGCCGCAAGCGATACTACCAAGCATTTGAATATCTGATGAAAGAGTTCGGTGGCCGACCGCACTGGGCAAAGAACTTCTCAACAGTCTCGAATCAGGATCTCAAGTCGATGTATGGCAAGAATATGGACCGTTATTTGCAGGTCAGGGAAGAAGTCGATCCTGAAGGTATGTTTGTCGGAGCATGGCACAGGCGGTTGGTGCTTGGTGGTGGAGAAGAGAGGGCAGAGGGTCGTGTTAAGGATGAATCGATGGTTGGTGTCGCAGAGGGCCAGGGTGGTGTTGAAGCGTGGCAATTCAGTGACGAGGAGAAAAATACCGAGAAGACTGATACTACGACGCCGTTACTGTTGGAAGAGAGGCTGGTTGCGACGCAGTCGAGAGGAAAGGAAGGTGGTGTTGACTGGATTGGGGCGCAATGTGCGGAGAGGATGACTGCTGGTGGTGCTGCTGCGCCTATACAGATGGTGGATGATGACAAGGAGGTTGAGGGGGATAAGGATGCTTCTGAGCTGTTGGAGAAGTTGAAGCGGGAAGCGGATGAGCGTGTGAAGAGAGGCGTCAAGATTAGTAGGGATGGTGATGCTCATGACAGTAAGGGACCACTGCACAAGACGGCACCAGGAGTATTGCCTGGCTTGACGCAGTAAGCTCTGACAACCCTGAATCTACGTGGCAGGTTAGGAGGCACAACACTGGACACGGGAAGTTATGGCATATCACGCAGGAGGTAAAGCGGCGTACTCCCTACTCACACCTATGAGACACGAAAAATTAATCTTCACGTCGCGTTACGAAGGTCTACATCGACGCATGCTAACCTAGGCAGGCAATTTTGTGGTAGTCTAAGGCGATGGTGTATGATAGTAATACATAAGGTAATTATGCTTTACGTAATCCAGCATAAATAAACAAGCTTACGGCGGTTTTTCCGTGCTTGGCGTTTAGGTTGCACCTTAGCCTTAGCCTTAGATAATAGACGCGTCATCTTCACATTTGCACATCAAGGTAAGGTAGAGCCTTGTAAGACGAAGCCTTGCGAACCTAGGAAGTATTAATATAAGAGAAGATTGTGTGCTTTTCGGTTTATAACACCACGTATTCTCTGATGTCGGCGTCAGCTCGGTGATGTTCACATTCGGACATCGAGCAAGCTATTAAACAAGCATGATCGAGCGTCCTCTGCCGGTCTATGGTTACTTCGACTCTGCGTGACAGGGCACAGCCCGCGTCTCTGGGTACTGAAGGAGATGCATCGGGTACAATCTCTATTCCCGAGCGATTAAGACAATGGTCAAATCATCGCGACATCCTAGGCAGCCTCAGTGGTGACCAAGTCGCACATGCCTCATCCGATGAAAGTGATACAGAAGTCGACGCCGAGGATATTGGTATAGAAGACCCTAGTGGACTATCCACATTAGGTGTCAGTATCAGCAAGCGTCAAAGTCGGCTTGCTTCTTTCGACACGCCTGTTGCTGAAAGAGCTGCCATCTTGCGGGAAGCTCAAGTTGAAGGCGGCATCGCTTTCCTGGATGGCGTCGATGAGCGAGAGACCACGGCAGGAGTTCAGGAAAGTGGCCGGAGCTCACGACAAGGTCAACATGCCACGTCAAGATTCTCGATATCTGGACGAAGGCCTGGAACGTCAGTCGCGCGAGAAGCAGCACCACCACATCCAGCCCAAGCGACTTATTCAAAGTACTTCGACAGTCCTTCTTCCAGTTTTCTCAGCAATGTCGGCTCTCTATTCGGGTTACGAAGGACTTCCTCTCCTGATTTACCATTACGGAGTGGGCGCGATGAGGAGCACAAGGGACTACTGCGTTTACCGTTACGGTCACGATCACGAAAACGATCTGGCAGTGTAGTAGAAGAAGGCGCAAGGTCGAGGACAAGGAAAACATCTGTTTTCAGACCGACCAGCGTTGATCGACTGACATTACAACCACCTACAAAAGAGCAAAACGGCGAGCAGTTCATTCCGAAACCGCTAATAAGACGCACTACATCAGAGAGTGCGCTAATCCGCCCGCTTTCAGCGACACCATCACTCGGAGATGACACGCGCTGGGAGCACATTCACGAAATGATGAACTCTAGGTCACGTGCTATTAAGGATTCCTTCGTCGATGCCAATATCAGATTCCCTGCCATGCGGGACTTTACAAGTTTCTCGTTCCCAAGCTCTTTACCTTTCCAGACACAGACTGCTCCGGATGGCATCGCGCCACCACTACCTAATCGTGCGCCTCATGCGGCTTCGTCAAGCTCAGTACTTCGTGAGAAAGAAGTAGTGTCCCGGCCGAGAGCAAGTAGCAAGGTATCGCCGATAAAGCATCCACACTTTGCCAACGCACTGGACAAGCTGACTGGTGATGTCGTAATCATGGGAGGGTATCGAGGTTCTGTGCTTCGTTCGGCAAAGGCACCTTATCGTGAGTGGTCGCAACAGGCTCCTAAATCTGTTCGTACTGACCAGACGACACAGGACAGCAATGGATTCCAATCAAAGTTGGGCTGAATCTGCGCCGGGTCGACCTTGAGCTTGGCCTGGATCCAGAAGACGAAGAGACCGAGCACACTCGAATCATTCCCAGCGGAATGTTGCAAAATATCGGACCTATCGACATCTCCCGGCGACTACTGAAACGCCTCCGTGCTTGCAAAAACGCACAAGAAGGACGCCTGCGTGTCTGGGATTTTGGCTATGATTGGCGATTATCTCCGCTCTTCCTCTCTGCTCAGCTGGTCAAGTTTCTCGAAACGCTTCCCTGCAATCAGCCGAATGTGCCTAAACGTGAGAGAGGCGCTACTATGATATCGCACTCGCTAGGTGGTCTACTAACGCGACACGCTATCAATACAAAACCTCTGCTGGTTAAGCACGTCTTATATGCGGGTGTGCCACAATACTGTGTCAACATCCTGGGTCCTCTACGAAACGGTGATGATGTGTTATTGAGCAGTCGTGTACTTACCGCGCAGACGAACTTTACCATCAGAACGACGTTTGCGTTGCTGCCACTAGACGGAAAGTGCTTCTTCGATACTGCCACAAAAGAGTCGTATGACATCGACTTCTTTGACCCAGCAACATACGAAGAATACAGATTGACACCAGTCATAGCACGACCATTTCCAGCACTAACAACAGTGCCGCAGAATAACAGCAACAGCAGCATTTTCAGCAGCATAGTCGGCTCAGTCACTGGCATGCTACCGAATGTCATAGGTAATCGCAAAACCGGCTCGAATACAAGCATCTCCACAACCTCTTCCAATCGGCAGACAAACAGCGTACCACTCGATCGAGTGAGCTCGAAAGAAGACACCTCCAACAGCAGTCCTACAAATGCAACACCACATCACCACTCAGCTTTAGACAACTCCAACTCTTCCAACGCAATGAAACCACAAATGAACGACCACAGCGGAGACCACGACCCAACTTCCGACAATCCCGCCACCCATGTCACAATTCCGCATCACCTGGCATACGCTTATCTAACACGTACCTTAACCTCAATCAAGAAGTTCAAGCAGGAACTCGCATACAACCCCGCCCTTTCGCACCTCTACCCGTCAACTGCCGTCCTCTTTGGCAAATCGTACCCAACCGTCAGCGGCTGTCGTGTTGTCGGCCGAGAAGGAATCAAACGAGCGGATGCGTACGATGATCTTGTGTTTGGAAGTGGTGATGGTGTCGTATTGGCTAGAGCGGCTATGTTGCCCGAAGGATATGAGAGTGCCAGGGGTGGTGTGGTGAGTAGTGAGAGAGGGCATATTGGTTTGTTGGGGGATTTGGAGGGAGTGGGAAGGTGTTTGGAAGCTGTGCTTGAGGAGGGTGAGAGGAGGGGACGGGGGAGGGGACGTGGTGAGGATAGGTGAAAAGCACAAGATTATGGTACTAGGATCGAAAGTGCAACTTGAAAAACAAGCAATAAAGGGCTGCGACGTACATGAAATGGGGATCGACCACCCTAATAAAGAGAGCCTAATATGATGAGGAGAAAAACGACCATTCTTGATGATGAAAGATCTCAGGGAGGGGTCAAGGTGGCAATAGTGGCTGGCTTGTGCAGACGAACAATGATAGAGTGCACAAATGATATACGCCAGTAGTAACAAGTAACCAGTAACAGACAACCTCATAAAGATCTATTTCCCTACCAGACTGGATGTGATAGAATAGCTGGTGTAGCAGCACTGTACTGAGCAAAAACTGTCGAGTGATATGGGCTATCATCCATCTATCATGGCAAAATAATCAAACAAAAAAGTCAAAAAAATCTGTGCCCCCTGACAGAGTTGAACTGGCGACCTCGTCATGATCTTTTCCCGATATAATCGGACAGTTACTAGTGACGCGCTCTACCAACTGAGCTAAAGGGGCATCACATGATGAGCACACTTTTTAACATTCTTATATACGCAAATCCAACTTGACAGCATAGCCTGTGCGACGCTGCTGACGGGTTGTACCCTCATCATCCTAGGCTCAATATCCATCCCACGTAGGTCTCCATGCTGCTGTTACCTGTGGTCGGTCCTTCGCTTGTCGTTGCTAAATCAAGATAATATGTCTGAAGGATAAAGACTTCTCAAAGGTTACTTGGATAGCTAGCGGCTATGCGGATGTACACGATGATTGGGTTCAGGCATGCCACTTTATTTCCTCTACAACAAGAATGGAACATCGATCTAGCCGCACTATTCAAGCGAGCTGAGAGTAGTGAATGGTAGAAATACCGAGGTGAATGGGCTTTGCCTTGAGGCTCGCCCCACGTTCTAGCCCTATCAAATCCTGAGCTCTTTTCCTCTAACGTCCTTTGATCTGAAACCTGGTCCATGTTTTCATCCTTCACGCGTAAACCTTAAGATTTAGACCTCTCAGCTCGCTGTCTGACCATGGTAACGATAAGAAATAGTAAGTAACGTCCGCCGGCGCGTCGCCCGCTCCTAAGAGCCTGCCAAGCTAGAAGTAATGCTCTAAGCTTAGTTCTTGTCTAAACCTCCTAGGCTTTGGCACCAGGCAGGATGACAACAGTGCGAGAGTGACTACTCCTGGATTGCTCGTGGAGAGCGTTTCTGGCAAAGTTGTACAGACAGTGCTTTCGCGAAAAACCTTTGTGAATGTGAAATGTTTGCCACGTTTTTTGTCCATAGAATTGTGCCTTGGAAAGGCCGCCTATTGACCCATAAAAAACGAAAGAAACCCAAAATACCAAAGGTATACGCTTGGCATCAGAAGCGAAGAGGAACATTCATAAAACATCACCTCCAGTCTTGTTCTGGCCGGTCCCCAAAGTTTGTGACGTGAATCGTTAATGCAGCTGAGATGTTCTGTCGCTCGAAGTCCGCATCCAGCTTGTTGCAGGAGTTCTTGCATGTAGGCATGCATTTATTATATAGGTCTCCCACCCTCACTCCATGACACAGAACCTACTTGTCAATCCTCCGTTATATTATCAGTCTTCGCTAGTCACATCATGCTTCAAATTCTCCTTCCAGTCTTCCTCGCTTTTATTGCAGGTTCCCAAGCCGCTCCCGCTGCCACACCTATAGCATCATGCACAGCAGATGTCTGGTATCAAGTGCTTGAGGGAGCTCTTGTTAGCTCCGCAGCATCATCTTTCTGCCGTACCTACATTGCCCCGAAAACTAAGACGACAAGCACCTCCCTCCCGACCGGCCTATCTCTCTTCAGTACTGCTACCTCTCGACTTTCATCCGCTTGCTCATGCTTGGTATCCACCAATGCACCCGTGGCAACCTGCGCACCGAACGCTTGTCTTCTGATATTAGATGCTGCAGCACTACTTGGGGCGCCCGTCGGACAAGATTGTTCGTCATATCTGCGGACTACTGTCACACCAGTAACAGTGTAGGTGACGAAATCCAAGAAGTTGCCATGCTCAGCTAACCCGCTTCTACAAGGACATTGACATCAGCGCAAATCGCAACGGTCACTGCTAGTCCAGTCTCCAGTTTCGTGACTAGTATAGTGCCAATCACGACAAGTCTGACATCTATCAGCACATCGCATACAGTGCAAACAATTTTCTCGACTTCGATTTCTGAGACCGACATTACCTTCACGAGCGTTATCCCTACTGTATCCTACGCTGCCACCGTCGTACTAAAGACCGTGACAACGGGAATAACCACTGTCGCCGCCGCAAAGCGTGCTGTAACATCGTCATCGTCGTCTTCAGTGCCAAAGTATGCTGCAGCCTGCGCACCACGCTACGCTTCGTTATGCTCATGCTTCGGAGTTGGTGTACAGACGATCACTGCAGCAACTCCCACTGCAAACTCGACAATAACCCAGACGAGAACAGTCACACCAACAACCATTATACTAGTCACACAAACAACAACATACATATCCGCGACTACCATTGGAGTGATCGCCACCTCCTCCACGACAGAAGAAGTAGACATTACGGTGTCTGTTTTCACGACAACCTCTACCACCACTACGATCACAAGCTCCGTTACGAGTACATCTACAGTGGATGTCGTTGCCACTGCGACTGCCCAGCCTGTTGCTGTGCCTCAATGCGCTTGCCCAGCTCAAGTAGGTCAAGCATTATTCATTACTTTACGCTCATTCTAATGATTATGAAAGGACGATGCTGGCTTTCAAACCGGCGGTGTATTCGAGACAACAGCAACCACATACTCATGCAGTTACCCAGCGTTC
>Ga0115846_100866_pt1 | contig 14950 bp, 15 predicted proteins | sample InSIn5gowninarea_2_FD_83860 | JGI IMG/M metagenome (GOLD analysis project Ga0115846, IMG submission 83860)
GACCGGGGCGCAGGCTCATCAGTCAGGAAAGGATCAGCCGTCCACTCACTCATCCTTGGGAACGAAGCCGCCTTATGCTGGCGAAGCGGCGAAGCACCAAACTGCATCCCAGCGACGAACTTGACGATCTCGTCGCGTTCGAAAGGAACAAACTTGGCTTCCATAGCCGTGGCGACATCATCAACCTTGGGTCCCCATATATCCAAAGTGCTGATGTTGACCTGGGCGCACTTGGCGAGGATGCTGAGGGAATTACGGTAGTCCTTGTAAATAGTCATGTTACCTCGATCGAAGATCTGAAGAAACTCTGGGCTCCGAATGGTTTGGCTGATGGCGCTGTAGAATGCGATGATGTCGTCGGTATGTGAACGCGACGCATCTTTGTCTTCCAACGCTGCTTGATATGCAAGAAACAGCAGAGAGGTCTGGGTCCAGTCGTAGGTCGCTGTTTTGCAATAAGCCTCGTGGACTTTGTTTCCATAGGCCTCGGCCTCGTCTTTCGTCAGATTGTCAGGTAGTGATGTGTTCAGATAACGAAGGCGGGAACGATTGAGGGCGGCTTTGCCCATTGCGAGCACAACCCAAATCATACCGAGAAATGTCTTGAGAAGCTCCAAGGCCATGGAGCAGATGGTACAAACGCCTCTCAAAAAGGTCACATAGCCTGCTTTCCAGATTTTCCAAGAGACATCCTCATGTTCAAGGCCGAAACATACTTGCGCCGTGACTCGCAAAGCGTCCAGCATGTGTGGTATGATTTGCTTCCAAGATCGGATGCGGAGCTTGATCACGACAATGATCAAGTTCCAAAAGAAGAATAGGAGGTCTGTCCCGATGGCCTTGAATATCTGGGACCAGGTCACCGGGTTTGGGTAAGTGTCGTAAAGGCCCGGAAAAAGACATTCTCCGATGGTGATTACGGACATATGTCGTTCAAACATCTCGTCGATACGACGCTTGCTTGTTCGGCCTTCGTACCAGTCGTGTGCTTGTCTAGTGAACCACTGTCCTATACCGTTCACGACCGTCTTGACAAACCTCCAACAAAGGGGAGGAATGCATTTAGAGGGTGGCAGTTGCGTGTGAACGATGAGAATAAGTGGGTACGACAGGAAGGTACTGAAGATCCTTGGCCATACGATGTATCCTTCTGACCATCTGAACCAGTAGTCAGTGAGCAAACAAAACCAACCCAGGAGCAAACCTGCATATCCAATGCGGCATCCAGTGTGCTGAAAGGAATCGTTGATAACTGGGAGGACCTGGCCGAGGCTCCGCATGGCGCGGCCTTTGCCCATGGTGAAGACAGTGGCCCACCAAGCCATGATGGTGACGGCAAAGATGGTGACGAGGAATACAACCAAGTCAAGCTTGGAATACTGAGGTACCGCCATCGCGTGCGCAGTGGACACGCGGTTATGGGCCCTATAGCGGGACTTACTGTGGTCAGGCGAGGAGCACTTGTAGAGGTTGAGCCTAGGACGACTAGACTGAGGGGTAGGAGTGGAGGAGATAGTGGGGATGGCGTGAGTAATGGGAGTGGCCGGGATACCGACTGTCTCGGTGACAGTGACAGTTGGCAAGATGAAAGGCGCTTCGAGCACTAGATGAGTGACGACGACGGCCTCGATGTTGGAGGTAGGAACCGTGGATTTGAACCATGGAACCACACCGAACAAGGCGGGCAAGACCTTGAACACCCACATAGTGTTGACGGTTGTCGCGATGCACTATCAGAGCGAATGGAATGGCGATAGCCGAATTGGCGAAGCGGATGAACTTGTCGCAGTTGCGAATTAAAGGGGTGTAAGATAGAAAGGCTCAGCGGCGATTGATGAAGTGTGATGTGCTGTCAATGTGTGTGATTCTGTCAGTCGCTGTGCGTGGAAGAAGGATCGCAGTGTTGGAGGGGCGTGGATTTAATGTGTAGACGTGACAGTCTAGCGCGATTAGGTTGGCGGCGTGACCAGTTTTTGGACCCTTTTTGGATCGTGAAGGTGGGAGTTGGGGGACCTTAAGCGGGGAGTGCAAGGTTCTGGTGGGCAGAGCGGTGGCAGGCTTCATGTTGGGGAGGTTTGGGTTGAGGTGAAAGAGGGGAGTTGTGGAAGGCCGACCAAGAGATATCAGGGGAACACGAGAACACCTAGTAGCGACCAAAACGCAGTGGAGAGAGCATCTGTTCACTAACCGCGATTTAGCTGTACATTAGCGATGGATATCGGAGCCTGATACGTTGTTGGTATATTGCATAAGTCTGCGGTCGTTACCTGTATTCATCAGTCACCCAGCATCTTCACTGTTCACATGTATCGAGACGCCTGAGGCTTCGACTAGCTTTGTAGTTTTGTCACACCAATCTAATTGCTATGGTATTTGTGCTATGCTACTCACTATCCTTTTCGCTAATAGATCAAGACTGCCGTTTATATCGAACTCCACCATCGGGTATTTCCCACCAACCATAACAAAACAAACATTAGATCCAGTCCATCGGTCATGACAATGCGTCCACGGGACGGGTATAAGAGGAAAACATGGTGTTAAGGATAGTGAACGAAAGGAAAAAGAGACACGCCAGCGCTGTGCTGATCCACGGGCACACACCAGCCCTTTGATATCGTACAAAGATATTGAACAAGATCTGAATGTAATGAAAATGGAGATGCTGTCTGGTTTGATGAAAAATGTAAAAAGGGTATCGCTATGCTGAGAAAGGCAAAATCTCAAATCTAACTGATGTCGCGAAAAGATGGATGATGCTTAAGAGGAGGATGAAGGCGGCGCACGTATCGTGGTGCCGTTCTGAAACTTGATCGTGAAGTTGACAAGGTCCAAATCGAAAGGACCAACATCAACACTACCACCGTCCGCATTCCCGTTGCGATCGTTTGTGAGCAGTGTTTGAATTGACTCCTGTGCGCTCGCGGCAACATCCAGGTCCTTGCTTTCCTGGAGCGCAAGGAGTACAGCTACACGAGCAAAGTCGAGAGCACTGATGTTGCTTGAGATAGGTTGTGTTATGATGGTTTCAGCTTTGGATGTGCTCTCGTCACTCGAAGCCTCAGCTTGGCCAACCTGGCCCACGGTCTGGCGCTTGGCTTGTTGGCCAGGAGCTTGCGCAGGATGGGGATGGTGAAGTACTGGTAAAGTACGTGACGGGTGGAGCGTAGACTTCAGATCCATCGAGTGGAGACGATGCGGAACAGAACGAGAGGCAAGCCCATTGAACGTGATGAGAGCATTTTCGGCAGCGCAACTCAGAGACAACTGAGAGAACAGCGCCAGCACGCGTGTGCCGTCCAAAGGGATATTGAACTTGGGAGCAGTGGTCTCAAGAAGACGAGGAATGCCGGAGCCCATGGTTGCGTTGTTAGCAGTGCCGGCAAGGTTAGTCGTGGTGCACCCGGTGGCATCATCGTTCGTGCATGTACTTCCCGTGAAGCCATTGATGCATACGCAATTGCATGATCGGTCAGAATTCAGGATCGCGATACCGCCGTTTTGGCAGGTGATGAGACCGTTGCATTGCTCGTTGCCTTGACCCGGACCAGACGTGGGAAGTGGTTGAGCAGGAGCATTGGTGTTACTCATGTTGTTGTTGCCTCCGGTGTTGGGTCCTTGAGTTTCTTGAGCGGCAGGAGTGTTGTTGACTCCTTTGTTCATGTTTGGTATGACGACTAGGACTACTGGGATGACGACTGCAGCAGCGATGATAACCAGTAAGACTATTAGGAGCGTGATGAATGTCCATAACGGCATACCACAGCATCGTCGGCGCGGCTTTTGTTTTTCGTTACTCAATCCAGAGTCTGTGACACCATTGCGCGAATAGCCACCTGATGGCCATTTGGATAGACTGCCGTTCCCAAAGTTTGGAGTACCACGGCCCGAACGGTTGGGTGTTTCTTGGCCAGGCGGCGGAAATGCAGCAAGCATCTCAGACAATCCGGATTGTCGGACTTGGTTCCTATCGGGAGCACCGGTTTCCCAGAAGTCTAGACCAAGTCGACTCGCTGTGCGTCCACGATCGAGATTTGCTGCTAGTCGTGTGGCTCTTCGAATGAGATCTGGCAAGCTTGTCAAGCTACCACGCGCCTCGGCGTCCCGGACCGCATCCATATCGAGCCTTGCAGGCCTTCGCATACCAGCACGCTCGGCTAGTCCAGTCGGGCGTAATTCTTGTTGCAGTGGTGACGCTGTTCCTGTGTAGTTTTTGCCTTTGAACATCTCAATAGTGTCCACAGAGTCTGCAGAGACACCTCGGCTGAGAGGTGACCTTGGCATGCCTGACGGACTACCATCCCTTGCGAGAGCTGCAGCTCCTAGCCCCATGGCCCCTAAACCGATACCAACGCCATCTTTCTTTGCATCCGCTCCGTTCTTCTTGTTTCCAAAGCTGTCAATTGACTTGATGGTCATCAGCGATGGCTTAGTCCGCCTGCCCAAGCTCGCTTGCCTTACGAGTGCAGGTGATTGCTGAACGAGGCCGCTTCGGTCGTCGTGATCGGTCGGAGTTGGTGAGATGGTGCCGCGATCGCTGGTGATAGTCTCACCATCGTCCGAGTATAGGTCGTCATCGGGGTAAAAGGCCTTGTCGTCTGTGGGAAACACGTTGCTAGAGGCAAAGGATCCACGCTGTGATTGTATTCTTGAAGAGTTGTTCTCCGACTCCTCAACGATGGGCGATACATACGACATCTGTGTATAGTACGACGACGGACCTCTTCGGGAGGAAGGCGGCGGGCCTAGACTCGGAAATCGTCGAGCTTGTTGTATACTTGGCATAGGTGGTTGGGGCACAGGAAAGTCGGGTATGGATCCTATCGAAGAGTCCGAGGCTATAGATGAGGTAGTTATTGGGCGCGAGGAACGGAAAGAGCCAGGAGAGAAGGTATCGCCATTGGGATGTAGATATCCCGGGGAGGCTGGTGAAGGGAGTTCAGGGGACAGCTGTTGGATGGGAAACTCGTCGGACAAAGGTCGTGCAAACTGTGGCGGTGGTTGTAATCTTTTTGGAGAGCGTGGTGGGATATCAGGACTGGAGTCTACCAATTCCCTGGTGATGTTCGGCAGTGGCCATTGTGGTGACGGCGAGTCTGCTTCAATATCATCTCTGCTTCCCGAGGGTGCAAGTCTTTGTGGTTGCTCGACTTGCTCTTGAGACCGCTGCGAAACAAGTTGGTTCGGTCGTCGAGGAAGACCTATTATCTTCGATGTGTCTGGGAGCTGGGTCTTTTTCTGCGCAGCCTGCATCCTCTCACGAGCCGCCCGTACTGAGCCCTTCTTCGCGTCTCCATCGTTGCCCGCGTCTGTTGCACCGTATACTCCGGCGCCCAGTCTCTGGTCGTAACTCATGAATTAGATTTCGGAATGTTGACGGTAGATGTGCCACTTGACACAGGTTTGATGATGGAAGGGTATCGTGTGACGTAAGGTTCACGCCCTCGATGCGCGAAGCTGTTGATGTTGACGAGTATGCTCCAGGCAGCCTGCGGAGTGTGAGAGCGTTGACTGTGGGTCCGACTGTGCAACTACTGACGCATATGCACTTGTTGCAACACAGCTGATGGCCAATGCGAACATGTATGAAAGGCAGGCCTTGAAGTGCTCAAATCCCGGAAAGCTGGTCCAGGTACTTGAAGCAGATTGCAGGCAGAGAAGTGAGTGGAGGATAGACGCCAGGAACAAGACAGAATGATTTGGTACGCGTCGGTAGACAGCGGAAAGCAGCGATTCCTTGCGTGAGAAAAGCCCAGTTGCCTCAGGTTTCAGGGAGTCAGGAACCAGGAGGTGAGTGATACGGCGTATCAGATGATGAGTGGCCTACAATCTCACAGATCAGAATGAGTGCCTCGCATGATCGGTGGTGCTCAAGTGGGATAACAAGGGCTCCTCCAAACGAAGAGTTTACAGTAATGCAGAGTAGAACCGGACTGCTATAGTCCAAGAGCCTATGCAGCCCAGCAACAACAAGCCAAATACGACAAGAGCAGACGCAGAAGGGAGGCAGAGGAGAAGGTGTGACGTTGCCTGTTGCAGTACCGTGACGGTGATCCCAATGGGGTTTCAAAGGAAATCCATGTACGTACAGTAAGAGGTTCTGGGCCAAGTCAGACGAGGGTTGTCGGAAAGACGGGTTATCGATAGGAAGCGATGCTGGATGAATGGAGGCGGTTGAATTGATTGACAGCCGTTGGCCAAGTATATGGAATATTTACAGCGAGTAAATGCGGGGACTAAGCTACGCGGAGGTATCGAAAGTAGTAAAAAGAAAGTATGATAGTTAGAATGCGGCAAATCGATGTCGCTGGAGGAGCTTCGGGCTCGCGATATGGACTCAGGCCAGGATGGAATGGGAACAGTGAGGACGAGCAGAAGGCAGTCGAGGCAGCGACCACATGTCTCGCAAATACAGAGACTTTGGAGTGGCAGGCAGGGCAGATTGTGGAACACGCAAGGTTGGCATGGTTCAGAGTTTAGAAGCACAGACTAGAAGGTGTAGTGCAGGAAGCGAAGACGCCACGACATGCGCGGTCGATTCAGGGGCCTCGTACTGGTCACTTTTTAGTGAATGCAGCATGGTGCGACAGTCGCGGGCAGCGCACACACTCCCGCCCCAGCACGAGGTGAGGAGAAGGTCCCGAGGATGCGCCCAACGTGCGACGGTGCGAGAGCGTGCGCCTTTTCGAAAACGTCCGCTGCAATGGTGATGATGACTGCAATTATGTTATCAAGGTCGCGCCCGGCGCAGGTGAGCTATTCGTGGCTGTCAGCAATCTGCGATGGTCCGGCAACGTTGAAGGATGCTTCAGATGCATGCGGCCCTGGTGTGTTTTACATAGCATCACCTTGCGTAGACGAGGCGGGCCCACGAGTCGGTCTCGAGTGTCGTCCCGGCCAAGACAGCCCATTTTAGAATTCGCGTCCTGTTCCTGCATGCATTACGCCTCATTGGGTCCAGACAATACTTCCATAGCGACTCCTACATAGGGTAGGTGCAGGAGCGCGAACCGTCTTACCTGGAGAGGTTTTTTTCAGCAGCGCGCACACACTGTCCAGACAATGTCGTCACAACCCATGTGATCGGAGAAAGGGCCGAGCCTGTAGATTGGATCAAGGGCCAAGATCGATGTCTCTTTTTGCGAGCCTCAGCGAATGAACGGAGGATGGAGATTAAATGACATACAGAACCGCAGTGTCCGTGAGGGCGGGATCAGAGTGGACAGAGCGGTGCCCGCTGGCTTGCAATCAACGTGAGGCGCCCCTAGATAGCGATCGACAAGCGAGATCCAGCGGCCTTGTGGTGCCGATTACGCCGTCCCGCGTATCGTGGTACTGAACCTGAACCTTGAAGAGATTCGTGGAGTATCGTAAGGCTGACTTTATCCAGCAATTACCGTTAAAGTTTTAACAAAGTTTGGTACTTGGCCGTTGGGCAGGCACGCGGCTCGTCTCAACACGTGAGGCCAACCTGCCGGAGATGATGAGCAAAAAAAGAAACATCCCGCGAACGCCTCTTATCGACTTGATTCGAGCGAGGTGCTCTGTGCATACGGAATCGCGGTCATCGCTACCAGATACTGCGAAGACCCTCTGTTGCCTCCACCTGTACCTGCGTCCTCCCGAGGTGCCTGTTCTGCATGCGTCATCCTCTCGCGACTCGGGACTCCACTAGCAGCCAATGTGTTCTGACTATTGAACCCTCCGGAAAAATGGTCACACCCCACACATGTGCGATTCATTGTTGTCGTGGTTGTCTCTGCAATCTTGCTATGCGCTTGTGCTACAACAACATGATGGGGAAGCAACTACTAGTGCACAGTTGACAGGCATGACGGGTGACTGCAGCATGTGGGAGCGTTGATGTAGCTCCTGCACGTCTCCCATAAAAACGCTAGCCACAAGGTCACGTACTACTGCTGAAGCAATCCTCGAGTCATCTTTGTGCAACCTCTCGGACCCACGCGGAATCTGGACTCAAGCATGCCGAGACATCTCGGATAGCCATGAGAGAGAATAGGGAAATCGCGCAGCCGATCAACATGGCCTCTCCTCAGCAAGTTCGTGGAGGGTTGATGAGTCGGACATCGTTTACGTGTTACTTAACTATATTGTAGGGGATTGTCAAAGGACGCAGTTCCACAACCCGCGATCCTGTCACACCCAGTCCGGGCTCCATACGTCTGCTCCTGCATGTCGACAGCGTGAAGGACTCTCCGGATGGTGGCATAGCTCTTGAACCGTCAGATGGCACACACACCAGTTTGACTACAAACGACATCTTCACCGACCATGGTTTGGCACAGCCAATACGGGTTGCTTCAAAGTTACCAGGACCAGATGACTTCCTGAGTTCGCCTTCCAAACAGGCAAACATTCGGGTTCGGCGAGCGAACAATGGTTCAGCACTACTGCAATCCCCAGCTCGTGCGGGACATGCTGCACGGATGAGACAGATCTTCGAGGACGCCAGTCGTGACCACATATCGCCTCAAAGTGGGCAGAGCGTATTATACCCCCAATTGCCAAATATCTCGAGGAAAGCGTCACCAACAAAGGAGTACGACGGAGATGAACGACATTGTACTCTCACATCATCTCCGACACGTCCTTCAGAGTCTTTGTGCTTATCGACAAGCTCATCTCGGATAGTACAACATGAGCTACAGCTAAGGAGCCCTCACATATCCGAGCAGAGTTCAGAGTCGTGGTCCGATGATTCGGGTTACTTCATTGTGGGCTCTCGAAGCCGCACTTACAGTCTCGCTGGCCCGCGTAGGGACCGAATTAACGACTGGCTAACAAACGTAGCTGAAAGCGAATGGAATACACCTACTGTGAAAAATGAGAGGGAATGCCAGTCCAGCAGTTTCTCATCACTACTACCACCACCCCCTAAACTCACTGACATTGATCTCCTCCACAAGAGTTCCGAACAGTCGCCCACTCCCACCTGCGATGCCACTATTCAGGACCCGTTCCTTGATTTCGACACTAACCCACGTACCCCCTCACTATTCAAGTCTCTTCCCGCACGGCGATTTCCTAACACATCTTCGTCCAAACCTCTTACAACTCAAACTCAAGCTCAGTCTACAGAAACCGTCACTGTCCGCTCTCGCAACTTCCCAGCAAGACAGTCAATCTTCGAAGACGGCGGCGTCCAACTCAGCCCTCTTAGTCCCAACGTGTGCATCGAACGCGGCCCCACGCGTTATCACTCTGCACGTACATCACCAATAAAGGAACGGCGAGCCATGCGGTACAACGAGAATAGGGATGAGGATGGCGGTATCGGGCTGGCACAGACAGAAGCAGGAGTACAGGACAGTCCGCTTGCGCCATGCAAGATCGGTGCTGGGACTAGGTTCCAACATCCTAGACATGGTGTACGGGGTTTTGGGAGGTTTGGTCGACATCTGGGGAACAGTAAGGAGTTCCAGACGGCGATTTCCTCAGGAAGTTCTGAATAATGGTAGAATGGTGTTGGGGGTTGTGAGGAATCAATACTGGTGCAGGCATTGCTTTTACATTTCGCCAGAGAACATCATCAACGCTGCAGAAGAGTTGGATAACATAATAGAATAGAGTGGAGCATATGACATAGCATTCGTCCTTTTGTTCCACCAGCAATGGATCCTCCTCCAACTTCTCATGATTCTTGTTGCTCCGTCTCCTCTGCCTTCTTCTCAAGCTTATCATCTCTAACTACTCTACAGATCTGAATCTTCGTCTTTCCGGATCTCAAGACTAGTGCCTCCCAGTCCACAAGATAGTGGTTGGGATCTACATCTTTCTCCGGCTTGATTCTTGACCACTTCAGCGCAGTAGGATTCTCAGACGGACCAGAGTTCGGTACTACAACGTAGGCACCATTGTTTGCAATCATGCGGTTGGCTTCAGATTTGGAGCTCGCAAGACCGGCGGCGTGGAGAATTTGTGGGAAGGAACCCGGTTGAAGCATCGAAAGAGGCAGCGTGACGATGTTCTCATTGACGTTTTTTTGTTGTTCTGATGTAGTGTCGGACACCGATTGCGTGGTTGAAGAGGCAGCATAGGCCTTCTTGTACTCGAACAACTCTTTATCCATCTTCCCCATACCTTCCTTTGCTGCAACAACCGTACCTTTGTGCTCGGCAATCGAGTTTCTCAGCGAGAGTAACGAAAAGGTGTGGGCGCCCTGACCGAAGGCGTCCTTGTGTGCGGTAATGGCCTGCTGTGCTGCCGCGGCTCCGTGTGCCAGCTCGACGATCTCGCGGGCGAGAATGTGTTGGGCGAGGCGTTTTGAGGGATCTTGGGCTTGCCTCGCCATTAGGAGGGCGATGGAGTCAAGAGGGAGGAAGGTGAAGAGTTTGAGGTAGCGTTCTACGTCTGCATCGGCGGTGCGGAGGAAGTACTGTACCAATCTGTCAGTAGTAGATCTCTAGTAAATTGCGAAAAGCATACTTGGTATAGGTCGAACGAGTTCAGCATTTGACCATCAAGCCAGACTGCGTTGCCCGCGCTCTTGCCAAACTTCTCGCCCGACGCTGTTGTAAGCAGTGGTGTAGTGAGCCCATAGGTTGCAACCCGTGGGTCTTCTTCACCTTCTGCACCATCTTCCATGGGATATATCTTCCGCATATGGCTGACGGCGCCCATACCCGCAATGATGTTTCCGTACTGGTCAGATCCGCCAATTTGGAGCTGAACGCCCTGGTTTCGGTACATGCTCCACCAGTCGTAGGCTTGGAAGAGAGGGTAGCTGAATTCAGATATGGCCATGCCTTCGCCGCTCTCCATCCGTAGCTTGACTCTGCAAGTGTGTGAGAAGAGGAGGTCTATGAAAGGCTTGGAGGACTTACGAATCGCGACCAAGCATGGCACCCAGGCGCATGCCAGACCCAAGATCCCTCATCAACTCTATCGCACTCAGGCTCTGCAACCATTTCTTGTTGTTGAGGATGTCCCGTTTTCGACTGACGAACTGCGGGTACTGGTGCTTGATCCCCAAGCATTTCACGTTGGTCCACAGCTTCTCCAGCTGGTGTTGTATGCTCTTCACGTTCATAGACTGCACGTCTTCGCCCTGCCGCGAACGAGCTGTCGTCCTGCCAGATGGATCGCCAATTTGCACTGTGCCTCCACCTAACTATCCATGATTAACTTCCGCTTTGTGTATATCGAATCGTGGGCGGCTCACCAAGCTGACGGTGTAGTAGCCATGAAGGTACATCCAGTAAAGCGCCATGAGGGGAAGAAGGTGTCCGACGTGTAACGAGGGGGCTGTTGGGTCTACGCCAACATACACGCCTATGCGCTTCTCGGTGAGCAGCCAGTCAAGCGTTTGGCGTCCACTGCCAATGTTCAGTATGATTGAAATTGATGCCTATTATCGTGCTCACCCAGCGACATCCTTCACGAATCCTCGCTCTTCAAGCAGACTCAGCATACTCTGCTGCATGCCTGATCGCACCTTCCCCGCCTGGTCTTCCCATTGCGCCTGTCTCGCTGCTGCATCTGGTTCTTCGGCAGCCCATCTCTTGTCCTGCCGCTCACCACGCGCGAGGCTGTGTTGCTGTCGTGTACATTGCCGACAAACAAATTGCCGGGGCCTTGACAGGTGTCTCAAGGCTGACATGGCTGCCAATTGAGCGGCATGGAAACTTTGGCCCGTGTCAAAATGTCCCAGATGCCAAGATGGGACCCCGATGACGCCGATTGGCTGGTTTTGAGCTCACCTCGCAGCTACCCCGACCTCCGTGTCGCTTCCGCACACGTCACCTGCACCTCCCTCGGGCATCCTAGTGCTTGCATATGCATCATTGTGCTTCTTATACTTTAGCTGTTCGGTCAATACAAGATCAATACACCCTTCTCATTCATCTTGTCCATCGTGTCTTTGCTTGTGTTGCTTTCAATCCATTGTCCTGACCATCCAGTTCGCCCTGACATCCAACCTTGACCGCTAACATGTACGCTGCACTAAGCTGCCATCCTCCGCTGGGACAGACGACTACTGTTTCCTCTGATCGAGAATCGGTCAGATTCACTGTAGTCATTGAGAGCTCTGCCGGCTCAGCAAAGACATGGGAGGTTGCTCTGTGGCACAACTTTGATACTCTGGACCAATGGACAAGCACTAGTTTGCAGTCGAGTAACGAGGCATCAGTGGTCAGCATCAGTCATACAGTATGGGCGCGTCGGGAAACTAACTGCTTAAAGACAGCCGTCAAGCCCGATAAAGCAGATGTACAACGTCAGTACTATACAATCGACTTGCCGGGACGTCCGAAGCACGGGTCTTCTCTGTCGTACACTATCACATTCAGAGCTTCAGAGGTAAGTGCTAGACTCTGTGCTTACAATGAGCTTCACTTTGTTCCAGTCTTCTAGTTTCTTGCCATTGGATCGATGGTCGCAGATGGGCGCGCGAACCCCTCCGCTGACATGCGCAGAACGAGCCTTGGAAATGGGCCAATGAACAGTTCTCAACTTCGGACGGTCGCATCATATACCAGTCGCCAGATCCGCTAAAAGAAGACTTGACATATTACCTTGAGGGTCTTCCACCATTTCTCAACATTTCCAAAGAACAGAGTGATACGCCCAATACGGTCCTATGGGACCTGACCTATCCCGTGAGCGCAGCGTCAGGCAAGACATCCGGTCAATCGAGCGAGAGGCTTGGCAAGCCGACAAATCTTTCACGTTGGTTCGCTGAAGTCCGATTATGGGCTCCATGGCTCGCTCCGAGACAGGGCAAGGACCGATTCCAGCCAGACAAGGATGCTATGCTGGCAGCATTCGAGCGCCATGACGGCTCTCATCTGGTTCTTCTCGCAGTAAGTGGGTTAGACGAGGTACTAACACTTCTCAATCACGATAGTGACGGCAGAGTCGTCATGAACGCCAAGAATGACAGCGAAAAAGACGGCACTGTACGCATTGTTGCTGCAGTAGGCAGAAAGTTGGACGACGCAGTAGCAGCCTCCATGTACTATGCTCGCAAGCTCGTAATGGCATATGAAGCATCGACGGGGCAAACCAATGAAGAGGAGAAGGCTTTGGTTGACGACTTCAAACCGCAATGGCTAGAGAACTGGTACGACGGCTTGACGTACTGCACCTGGAACGGTCTTGGCCAAAAGCTCACCGAAGATAAGGTTTTTGATGCCTTGGAGTCACTTCGCAAGAACGAAATCAATATCAGTAATCTGATTATAGACGACAATTGGCAGTCACTCAACACTGAAGGCGGGGACCAGTTTAACAACGCTTGGATGGAGTTTGAAGCAACCAAAACTGGGTTTCCTCGTGGTCTGAAAGCAACAGTGAGCGACATCCGAGAGAAGTATAGTCATATCCGACACATCGCTGTTTGGCACGCGATCTTTGGATATTGGGGCGGTATAGCTCCCGAGGGGAAGATAGCCAAAGACTACAAGACTACCAAGGTACAACTGAAAGACGGTGTTTCCGGCGGAAAAATCACCGTGGTAGCTGAGGAAGATGTGGACCGTTTCTACAAGGACTTCTACGAGTTCCTGTCTTCGTGTGGTATCGACTCCGTGAAAACAGACGCGCAATTCTTCCTCGATGAACTCCATGATGCAGACGACCGCCGCAAACTAATAAAGTCTTACCAGGACGCCTGGTCCATCGCCCAACTGCGCTCCTTTTCCGCTCGCGCAATATCCTGCATGTCACAAGCACCGCCTCTAATATTTCACTCTCAACTTCCCTCCAACAAACCACGCATGCTACTTCGCAACTCGGACGACTTCTTCCCCGAAGTGCCCGCCAGCCACCCCTGGCACATATTCTGCAACGCTCACAACTCCATCATAACACAATACCTCAACATCCTCCCAGACTGGGACATGTTCCAAACAAGCCATGACTATGCTGCCTTCCATGCCGCTGCGCGTTGCGTATCGGGCGGACCAATTTACATTACCGACGTGCCCGGCCAACACGACATCGACCTCATCCATCAGATGACAGGAAAGACACCCCGAGGCGACACCGTGATTCTACGTCCCCACACCGTAGGCAAGACAACACAAGCCTACAACGCCTATGATGATACAGTCCTCCTCAAAGTAACGACTTACGTCGGCATGGCACATACTGGTGTCTCCATCCTTGGTGTCTTCAACTGCACGCCCAAGCCAGTCTCTGAACTCATTGCTCTGGACGCTTTCCCTGGTGCGGAGAAGGGTACGTACATCATTCGTTCGCATACTGACGGTCAGGTTACGGAACCGACCAGTGTGGCGACGAATAAGGCCTTTGTACATCTTGACTTGCCAATTAGGGGCTGGGAGATTCTCTCTGCGTATCCATTGCTTGATCTCGAACTCAAGAGGGGAGAAGATAGTGAGGCGAAAGGTCCGAGTAAGATTAGCGTGGCGAATCTGGGCATTGTGGGAAAGATGACGGGTGCGGCGGCGATTATTAGTGCAGATGCGTATGTGGACAGGAACTCGGGAAGACTGAGGGTTTGGACAAGTTGTAAGGTTTTGGGCACTTTCGGTGAGTTTCTGTTCTTTATTTCCCCCCCCTCTCTCTCTCTTCGCTATTGACATCCTGGCTAACAATACACAGCACTTTACGTCTCGGATTTGCCCAAGCGCTCTATTGAGAACGACTTCTTCGCTGTGCTTTTCGGCCGTCCTGTCCCAGCTCACTGCGTCAGTGTTAGCAAGGAATGCGAAAATGTGCTTGAAATCGATACCGTTCGTGCGTGGAAAGAAACCGATTCAAAGGCTGGATGGAGCAACGAGGTTGTCGTTGAAGTTGTTATTCGATGAACATACGCTGGTTATGGAAAGAAATTGTGAAGAGGCCGTGGTAGCTTGACAAGCTTGCCAGATCTCATTCGAAGAGCCACACGACTAGCAGCAAATCTCGATCGTGGACGCACAGCGAGTCGACTTGGTCTAGACTTCTGGGAAACCGGTGCTCC
>Ga0115846_100695_pt2 | contig 14943 bp, 25 predicted proteins | sample InSIn5gowninarea_2_FD_83860 | JGI IMG/M metagenome (GOLD analysis project Ga0115846, IMG submission 83860)
TTTGTGTATTTTTTTTTCCAACCTCTCCTCCTTCTTCCTATTTTTTTTTTTTATTTCTTTTTATGAAAACAAAAAAAAAATTCTTCCCCCCCCCCCCCCCCCCTTGCAGTTCACACAGCTTGGCAGCCCGAGAAAGATTGTCGTAGACAACGCTATTAAGGATTTGACGTATCACTGTGAGATGCTCGACCGGATGGGTATCGGCAAGGAAGGCGTAATGATCATTCACGTAAGTATCGCGATGTACCCTTTTCACTGTTTATGCATTTCAGGATCGCAAGACTTACTGTCTACTTTTACGGCATGCAGGGCGGCGGTGTCTTTGGTGACAAACCTGGCACAATTGAGCGCCTGAAGAAGAACTACGTCGAGCTGGTACCTGAGAATGTGAAAGGTCGTCTCGTGCTAGAGAATGACGAGATGGGTTATAATGTAGATGATCTCCTTCCAATCTGCGAAGAACTTAATATTCCAATGGTACTTGACTACCACCATCACAATCTTTTCCCTACCGCCGAGAAGACGCTCGAAGAGCTCATGCCCCGTATTCTCGCTACATGGGACCGTAAAGGCATCAGACCTAAATTTCACCTCAGCGAACCGAGATTGGGAGCTGTTTCACTCATGGAGAGAAGAGCTCATTCGGATAGATGCAAGCTTCTTCCTACGCCTCTACCTCCACATGTCGACCTTATGATTGAAGCGAAAGACAAAGAACAGGCTGTCTTCCAATTACATCGGATCTACAATCTACAACCTACTGTTCATGAGAATCTGCGCCCACCGGTAGATGTGGAAACGCTACGCACGCAAGGTCGTAAATCGAGCAAGAAGAAGAAGGTCAAGACCGAGGAAGACGGTGAAGATGACGCGGAGGAGGGAGAAGAAGGTCTTGAAGCTCCTGATCCAGATCAAGTTATGGTTGATATTGATGGAGCACAAGTCTTGCCACCTGTTGAGGATGTGGGCGACACCTCAAAGAAGGGAAAGAAGGCCCCAGCTAAGCGAGGCCGTAAGAAAGCAGAGGACAAGACAGAAGAAGTAGGACAGGATGCTTCTATGGCACCTCTGACACCTGGTGCTGGTGAAGTGGGAGATACAGAAGCTACTCCAGCTAAACCGAAGAGGAAACCTTCGGCTAAGAAAGCAGTAAAAGCAGCAGCTGAAGCATTAGCTTCCGCAATCAAGAGCGAACCATCAGAACCATCAAGACCATCAGGAACAGAAGAATTGGGAAGCAAGGCTGAGGTTTCGGTGGATCAGAAGATTGTCGAACAGGTGCTGGCAGAACCTCCTGAGGCTGCACCCATCGAAGAGATGGAGACGCAAGATATACCAAAGCATATTTTGCAGGCACGGAAAGACGCTCAGCAGCCCGTAGTGTAGTAGCAAAGAGACTGTGCATTAAGCCATTGAAGCAGACCAGATGCAAAATATACCCGACAGTGTAATCAAGCAAGTCATTTCGTTCAACTGTACTTCTGCAATGCATACATAGAGGGTGCTTATGGGACGCTGTTGAGCAGAGACATGGCTACTTCCCTGACTGTATCACTGTCGATACCTCGGCCACACCTGCCTTCACTATAACGTGCACAAATTACTGATACACCATGCTCACAAGCGTCGTAGCTACAGCGGCTATAATAGCGAAGCCAATAAAGATAGCTTGTTGCCCGACCCGCTGAGCGACAGGCCAGAAGACAGCGCTGACACAGAAATTGGTGAGCCAGTTCAGAGTGAGACCAAGCGATCCTGTAGCTGCCGCGCTCTGAGGTGGCACGACCTCCGGAATAATGAGGAAAGGAATGGGACCGAGGCCGAGCGAGAAAGAGGCGACGAAAGCTATGACCGCTATACTTGCGATGATAGGTGAGCTGTTGATGGAGAATGCAAGCAAGAGAGAGAAGGCGCCCATGCAAGCGATTGATAGTAGTAATAGTGGCCTTCGACCGACACGCTAGAATAAACAGCATCAGTCTAGCAGACTAAACCGCACGCGCAGCCATGTAGGGCAACTTACATCTATCAGATAGAGGGGCGGGAATGTCTGTTGAGAAAGTGCTCAGCTTAGCTATGTGGAACCACTTTCTTCGTGCTACTCACCATGACAAAGTTGACAGCCGTAATGATCAGCGCTATATAGGCTGCCGAGGTTGGCAGAGCGTTCTTCATAATGTCGGTAGAATAGTAGATGACTGCTTAAGAGCCTCAGCCAGTCTGCCGCTCTTCACGAATGAGCACTAAATCTCACCGGCATTAATGCCACTAGCCTGCTGAGCAATCTGTGTGATCACCACTATGCGCAGACCCTTTCGTGTAAGTGGAGACTTGATGACTCCCCAGATTGTCTGCGGTGGAGGCTTGCTGACACTATGCGGGGCGCCGCCTTCTTCATCTGACAGGCCGCTTTGGTCAGCGAGCAGGCGTTCGCGAGCACCTGAGACACGACGCGATGTCTTAGCATCCTTATAGCGGCTTCGTGTAGCAGGATGCTCACCTTCGTCTGTATCAGCATGAAATATGATCTCTGATTCCTCAGAGTGAGTCTGTCCTGCGGATGATGATCCTGCTTTGTGCGATAGCCATACTGGACTCTCTACCATGCTAACGCCAGACAATATCTGAAGAGCAGCTATACCAGCTGTTATGACTGGCACAAAACGCCAGGTTTCTTGACGCGACAATGCCAGTGATGCGCATTGTCCGACAAAGATGCCACTGACTATTCCTACTTGATTTAGAACGCCTACATGATACGCTTTGCGTCAGTGATGAGAAATGGCAGAGTATGGATGGAGTACCTACCTATTTGACCCTTGTGCTCAGAAGGAGCGATTTCAGAAAGATATGTGGGGACGATGACAGTTGCAATACCGCAGCCTGGATGAGATCTCGTCAGGTAAGGATACAGGTGGTTGGTACCTGCTTGAGCTGACCTAGCCCAATGATAAGTCTAGAGGCACAAATCAGCAGAACTCCAGCTGTCCAAATTTGCAATGTATTCGTTCATACGTACCTTCCGGCTACGAGAGTGGCGAAGGTTGGTGCCAGTGCCATAACCGTGCCGCCGAGAGCGATACAAAAGGCGCCAACGAGACAAGCGGCCTTTCTACCCTTCTTGTCAGCAAGTGTGCCAGTGCCCAGACTGCCTAAGAGTCCTCCTATCGTGTATATTGAGGTGACCAAGCCGAACCGTGTCGCCTAATCATGCACGATCACCATGATGTTAAGCGGACAATCAGGCCTTGAGCTCACGTTCATTGGAAAGCAGCTGGGGAGCCATGTGCTTGTTTGAGTGCCTATACATGTTAGGGCACTCGATAAGCTGTTGAGAGCGCTGATGTTGTAGCCATACTGCATGAACGAGACAAAGTAAGATCTGAGCTTCCAGCGGCAGTGATGGCTTGATCTGAAACGAACCTGGAAGGACAAGGTGCATATCCAGATACACTTGGCTGTCAAGGAGGATTGTACCGTCATGTTCGCACGGGTCATCGCAACACCACAGCTAACATGGTGCTCGTCGAAGCCACAGGTCTATCGTGCTTCGGCTCGTGTTCGACAAAGGGCTTCTATGATCAGCTGACCACCACGAGAACCAGTCGTTCTGGACTTCACCTCTTTCACCCTTGCCCACTGTGGCTCTATTTCCGCAAGTCGGTACGGCGAGACATTCAATAACCATCTGTGCCAACTGGCAGTCACTGCTGTCAGAACTGCTTCTTGGGTTTCAGCACTCCCATTAGACACCATGAATGCGGACGGCAATGGGCAAACATCTGCTGAGTCCGACTCGTGCTGTTTGTGTGTGCTGTCCAGCTGGTGCTGTCAGCGACTAAGCAAGTCGTAGCATATCCAGCCAGCACTGTTTCTCTGGATAATTTGCAGGACGAAATTATCCGTATGATTGCCAAACATTTGCGGCCGAAGGTAAGAAGGAACGGCTCGAAATATCGGATAAACAGCTCAATCGCAGACTGAAATGTATTACATGTCATTCCTAGGCCCTCCAGTGCTTCGCAACGGTCAATAAGTCTCTCAGGGGGGCCCTTAAGCCAGTCCTACTGGAAAATGTGTACTTCCCCGATTTTACCAAGTCAGCAGCTCTGCGCTGGCTGGAGACGCTCGGCATAGACGACCTTCGCTTTGTGAGGCATGTTCATATCAGATTTCTGCATTTCGACTGCATTTCGCCCAATACCTACCACAACCATGTCGATACGGACGGCCATGAAGGCGATTTTGATCCTATTGATATGTGCCACCAGCGTGCATGGATTAACATCCTAGGCCGCATGCCACACCTAAGCGATATCTCAGTTGATATTTCCGCGTCTACATTTGTTGTGGACTGGCTTGCAAATAAGGCCCTAGGTAGACCGTTTTTGGCGATCCATAATATTCTCCAACGAATCGGCACGGCGCCTGAAATAACCTTTTGCATGAAGCCACGACCGCTGCGTAGCTCGCTGCAGTGGTTCAGGTCTATACCCGTCAACGGTCTTGCAAAATATCTGAAAAGTGTGCAACACATACCTAGAACAAGCATTGACCTCCGGCCAAACATTACCTATGATTTACAAGCAGACGGACAGGAGCCGCCTCTCTCCAGTCTACATGGGGTGTTGCAGGATTGTCTCCAAGAGAACTTTGGCCTGGAAAAATTGCACCTAGAGGCGCAAGCATCCTTCACTCGACCCCTGAAACTGGCATCCTGCCAGCTTCGAGTTCTCAGACTCCCTAGGATAGTCATGCCGGGTAACGTAATATCCGATACCATTCAAACAGCAAGACAGACCCTACAGATACTGGAGGTGACTTTGGCTCAAAACCCCGTCATTGCCCATACGCCTATAACACTGCCAAATCTTAAGGAACTCTACCTACAGTGCAGTATAAACCCTGGTCAAAGCGTTATCAGCGAGGACTTTAAGAATGCTGCATCTACAGCTCTAGAGGGTTTCTTCCTGAGCCTCTATGCACCTGCACTCAAAGTGGTCAACTTATTCGGCCACTGGTATACGCCTTGTAGAAGTCCAGAGGTGCTCTCCGCTATTTTGGCAAGTGATTCGATCGTCAGTCTCTACCTCACCTGGGACGCCAGGCGGGCACGTCACTTGGAGGAGCGTCTCAATTCAATTTCAGCTCTCGATGAGCTGACGAGAAAGTTAGGAAGCAAAGGCAAACAAGTGTTGTTCCGCCATTCGACATGGTTCCAGGACGATATGCCGGGTCGGCCTTATTTAGATTACGACTGGTGCACATGTGGTTCCTCCTCAATGCGCAAAGCGACACGCTCGCTTGAAGTGACTTTCGGTAACGAATACCCGTAGCGATTCATGGCCAGCACCATGCATTATCCTCGTCTGGAGGATCTTCTGCTGTACTATGGCCCTCACAGCGGCATACATGCCGTCACCCTCGTACTTCCTCGTCTGCATCTCCCCCAACTACGTGACCTGCATGTATGCTGCGTCAACAATCCTCAAGCCGAAGCTCTGGTATGTGCGTTACTTGGCAAGCTGTCAGAGATGCCCTCGCTTCAGATTATAAGAGGAAGACTGGGCTGCCTGTCTGTTTCACCACTTGTGAAGCAGCTAAAGTCACTGTGCGGTCGACTTGAGATTGAGGTGCAAGTGCAGTGGGGTGCGAGAAGCTAGATGGCATGGTCATTCGCGTATTTGCACTTCCTACTGTACACCTCAAATGCAGCGCCGAAGAACTGTACACTAGTGTAGCCTACAAATCAAGGTGTTGTGTCGTGTTCTTGGCCAACGGCAGAATCCACAAACGTCGTCTGCATGTGTATACATTCAGACCGCAGTGCCATAATGGGTACTTGTGCTTGATCCGAGCGATTCCACGGATGAATCTGTTGCGATGAGCCGTGGTCGACCAGGCAGCGAGAAGCGCTCTAGGGTCATGCGATCAGTCCTGGCAAGCATTGTGGTGGAAGATAGCTGCACGCTTCCATGGCGTGTGTTCTCATGCTCTTTTGCCAGCATCTCGAGGGGATCAAGCACGCTTTCGTTTTCGGCTTCCGCCACGTCGTCTTGTCCAGGGGAGATGGGCGTAACTGGCGAGATGGGCAGTTCATGGCTGGGCGTCCTCGAAAACAGCATATCCGGCAGGGATCCCGATCCTCTTCGTTTCGCTCTCTTCAATGTACCACTAGCATTTCTTAGCTGTTCTGTCTGAATAGGTGCCGGTTTCGGGAAACGGAATTCGCGGGAAAGTGTGGCCGTTGACGGCACTGGATCACGCTCCTGTGACAGCGCGTTTGACAACGGGGAAATCTGCGCAGACGCCGATGGCACAGGTGGAGGATTTGCGTGGTCATAATTTGCCATGTACGGTGAGCTAGGCTTGTACAGATCAACGCTAATGCTTGAGTTGGGCGAATCATTGAACACAACAGGCTGGATCTTCGGCGTCGCATTGGTGAGATGCGTATATGCGGACGAAGCATATGTGATGACTGTCCCATTTGACCTGTTTCGGAGATGGTGCAGCTCGCCATGCATTGAACCAGACTTGACGTACTCCGTAGATCGCGAATGAGCATGTTTTAGCAGAGGCGTAGGATAGGAGAAATTAGGCTTCTGTGCATGTGCAGCTGTGACAGACGGTTGTGTGGATGGAACGAATCTAGATGAGGAGGTGAATGAAGCTGGAGGAGGATCACCTGGGCCCGTGAAAATCGCGGAATCGTCATGGAAGGGTGATGCTATATCTTCCACACCCTCGTGGCTTGATGAGCGCCCCATCATCGATTGATGGAGGAGATCCGAACTAGGGACGGTCGGACAGCCTGGTCTTCCGCTAATGCTTCCAGAGGGAGAGCTGCTCGTCTTCCCATTGCTGAAAGGTATCGACAGCGGTGTAAGACCGCGTGGAAAGGGTAAGAAAGAAGGAGGTCGTCCTGATGCGTCGCTGAGTTGGCTACCCTGTCTAGCACGAGGAGTCATAGAAGTGATAGGAATGCAGCTGTTGTACCGCTGCATTTTAGGCAAGGTTGCTGGATATTGCGCCTGGACCGTTGTAAGTGACCGCTGGAAAGGTGGCGTTGCCATGGCAGATTGGAAAGTGGATCCCTGGCGCTGTAGATGCAGATCGGTGATGTGGAGGGAAGGGTGCAGGCCTGATGAAGTGACTGGCTGGATGGGAGGCGTGTGGCTGTGTGAAGAAAAGTCAATACGCGCAGCGAAGGCTGAAAACCGCGCGGTGTGGCCAACTTACCTGAAGTGACTGCGCAGGACTGGATGACCACCTTCGGTCGAGAGTCGCTCCTTCATCTTTGTATTGGTCTGCACTGACATCTTGGTCTTTCTCCGTCTTCTATAACGTTTTCTGATGTAGATGATGGCTAGGGTAGCAACCTGGGTAAATCGGAAGGTCAGAGATTCAGCAGGAAGTTGTAACCCGTCGTCCGTGCAGACTTACGAGAAGTGCTAGTAGTGTGCCAATACCCGTGAGTATGCCTGTCAGAATGAGACCGTTGTTGCCCTCGAAGACGTTCGCGTCGCGCTTCATATGGTCCACCAGGACGAGGCGCCAGTTGCCAATGTCCAGGGCAGCAAGCATGGAGAGGTTGATGGCGTCCGCAGAGATGTCTGAAGCCATACTGAATTCTGTCTTTTGCTAGCTGATAGTAGTCGAGTTGTCGCTAGAATAGCTGGTCCTTGGGCTTTACCTGCTCATGCGCTCGCGCCGTCAGGGGACTTGGTTTCCTAGTCGACGAGCCCCAGATAGGAGGCGCACACTGCAGGCGAAAAGCAGCTGTGTAGATTGTCGTTCTCTGTCAGTACCGGTACACCACTGCTCTGCATCTATCTGGACGACGCGCCCTATGCGGCGCGCGCTCGTCGTTTGTTGTGTTCAACGACATTTCGACAAGAGCGGGCGTCAACATTTGGCAACTTGTTTGGTGCCTTGACCAGCTTTTCGACACTCCTGCTCTTCGTGCATGACATGTTGTATCGTTGCCTCAGGTGCTCAATGGGTTGGCTAGAAGCACAGCAAACTCAAGAAAATCAACCGGACACCGAGGCATTCACTTTGCAAGAAGGAGTTGCCGCCATTCGAGGCTCTCATATTGGCAACAGTCTATTTCCTTCATCTATAGACCTTCCGCACTGCTTTCGAGCTTCCATTTCACATCTAAACATCGGCGCCAATGCGGCAAACTTAAGCCTCATTTCTTGCTAGCCCTCCGCGGTCTGTACCAAGTCATAAGCAAACAATCCGGTACTAATAAATGCTGCACAAGCAAACTATGTTGTAACTTTGCGACGCCCAATCAAGCTCCATCTTGATTTATGAGAGTTCAGCTCATTTTGAATCCACCTTAACTCAGAACAATCTAAGGATTCAGGTGTAGGTTGACTCAGACGGCCTATAGTCCTCTGGGGCCCCAGCTTTCTCCGCCTTCATCGGTACGCCCTGTCTGGACCATACTTTGTCGATATGAGCTACGACATGCCAGAGCCGAGCTCATCCGAACATATAGCCTCGCTTTCAGCCGGGTGCTTCTTGGTACCTACACATGAAGACTGGCGAGCCTGCATACACGAGTTGGGATGGGGCGGTCTGCACTGGCAGCTATTCTACAACGTCCCAGACAGCTTGGCCCTTGTTTGGAACTGCGTCCTTGGCTTTACTGAAGATGGCAGACCTAGCTGGCACATGGCAGTTGCTCAAGGGGATCAACCATTCTCGTTGCAAGACGGTCGGCCTGTACAGGTTTCAGCCGATGGCCTGTCAATCGACGAGTTCTGCAAGGCATTGGAAGATGCTTACTGGAAACATGAACATCCAGATTTCATACCCGTCGTGGATGATATACGGCTGTGCCAGAAATGCTGGTATAGACACCATGCTGTTGCTGTAAGCGTTATGAAGAAGGCTTTCAGTAAAAGATACGGCGTCACCGAGAAAGATGCGGCGCTCAGTCTTTCGGCTAGCGATGAATTCCGCAAATTCTTCAAGCTGCTCAGAAGCGACAAAGACGCTGATGGAGGTCATACCGGCGAGTACTCCGATGCTGATAGCCTACCGCACGGCTATGAGCAATTTATTGAAGCTCTAGCTGAAGATACGCGGCTTGCGGCATTGGATGGACGCTGACCGCAGCCGCAGTCCAGGGAGCGGTGAGGAGAGTTAAGGGAATAGTCATGATACCTTGCCTGCTGGGCGCCATGACCGAGAAGTGGAATTACAGACAACAAAGCCTATTGACGCGTCAGAATAACTTCGCCCAGAGTACAATAATGCTGGAAACCGTATGATCAGCTTGGAACTGCATCGCCAGACAGAAGGAATGTAGCAGCTCACATTAAGGCTACAAGGACTGCAATGATAAGTCCGGTGACAATACGTTGTTGATACATCCTGGATGGCAGAAGTTATAAGAGATTGAAAGGCCATCTGATTCAGTCAGCTGTGGCTATACCGAAAAGCGAGGCTCATGCGAAGAGGTCTTTGCTTGACTCACCTTCGTATCATCTGCTTGAGCGTTCCACTAGCTCTATCAATGCTGTTATCTGCTCGATAAAGCGTGTCTCGCGTGTTCTCAATCTGTTCCCTCTGTCCCCGTAGGTTGGACAGGATGCCGGCACCGATATCTTCCGTTTCTAAGGCGATCCTATGGGACTCTTCCAAGCGCCGCGTACCATCTTGCAACTTGTCTGTCCCTTGCAGTAACCGCTGACGCTGAGCTTGGGCGGTACCTGATTCTAAGTCTGCAGAAGGTGAGTCCGTCCGATATCCGCCACCAAGCAGGTCGTCTCGGTCGCTGGAAGACCGCAGTGATTTCTGTAGATGGATCACAGCACACTCAGCGCGCGATTGAAGGCTAAAGTCACTAGCTAACCCACCACGTCCGCCTTGAAGCGCGCCAAGTCGGACTTATAACTACGGAGCTTGATCTGCAGCTTGGTCTTATGTTCTTTCGCAACGCCTTGGACTTCGACTTCCATTTGTTCAATCTAAGTGAATAGAAATCATGTTCAGGGTAGCAATTGGACATTTTGTCAGCTTGATACTGTCTAGGCACGAGTACTCGGCTAGTCACGCACGATCTCGTCGGCCTCTTCGAGTTCCATCTCTACCCGACGGAGTACACCTTTGCGCGCCTCTGTATCGATAAAGCAAATTCACATCAGTATACGTCTGTCAATCAGAGATCCAGTTTTAATGCTGGTAGCCACTCCCGCACGCACCGCCCTTGGTCTCTCTCGCCTCGCCCTTGAGCTTGTCGCCAATGCTGGCTGCGAGGGTCTGGTAGTCCGTCTCATAGGACTCGTAGACCTCGAGGCCTGGTGTCGAGTCCATGGTGACTGTACGTGGCCGTTCAAATTAGCTGATTGAGCGGATCTCAAGCCTTGCACGTCGACGACATTGCGCGCAGCCACCTCTTGGAGGAGCTCGATCACGCTCGAGTGGTTGTCGTGAACGAACGAGACCGGACTGCTCAATCCTAGTTGCCTACTACTGCAACTGCATTTGGACTTGCAGTACCCGTCATATACTTTGAATCATGCCCACACTCGCTTTAAGCGTGCAGGGGATGCCTGGACTTGACGGCAAGGCCAGCGCAGGATCCGAGGCCTCGTCATCCTCTGGACTGGGCGTGAGTGCAGATAGCCTTGACGGCCTAACAGGCGAGGTGGAGAGCAAAGCGCTGAGAGACCTGATGCACGTATACAGAACTTCTTCAAATCGAAAATTGAGATTGCCGAGCATACTATCAACCGCAAGACCCAGAACTTGCGTCGTCTGGAAGCGCAGCGAAACAACCTGAACGCGCGAGTCCGCCTGCTGAGGGAGGAGCTACAGCTACTACAGGAGCCTGGCAGCTATGTGGGAGAGGTAGTCAAGATCATGGGAAAGAACAAGGTCCTCGTCAAGACCCAGCCGGAGGGCAAGTACATCGTTGACCTCAGCAACGACATCAAGGTCGAAGATCTGCGACCGAACCTCCGCGTAGCTCTGAGGAGTGATTGTGAGCACGGTATTCAATCATGTAATATCTGAATATCATGCTGAAGCTGCATCATCACCCAGCATACCAACTCCATCGCATCCTTCCTACCAAGACCGATCCGCTTGTCTCGCTCATGATGGTCGAGAAGGTGCCTGACAGCACCTACGAGATGGTCGGTGGTCTCGAGAAACAGATCAAGGAAATTAAGGAGGTCATTGAATTGCGTGAGTCAATCTGATCTGCTCTTGTTGACTATATTCGCCCCGACATAAGACTAACGCTCTACCGCCAATTCTCTACAGCTGTCAAGCACCCTGAGCTTTTCGAATCGCTGGGTATTGCGCAGCCCAAGGGTGTTCTCCTATACGGTCCCCCTGGAACAGGAAAGACTCTCCTAGCCAGAGCCGTCGCTCATCACACCGACTGCAAGTTCATTCGTGTATCTGGTTCCGAACTCGTCCAGAAATACATCGGAGAAGGATCACGCATGGTCAGAGAGCTGTTCGTCATGGCGAGAGAACATGCACCCAGTATCATCTTCATGGACGAGATCGATTCCATTGGTTCGTCAAGAGGAGAATCAGGGTCAGGTGGAGGTGACTCCGAGGTCCAGAGAACAATGCTCGAACTTCTAAACCAGCTGGACGGTTTCGAGTCCGTCAAGAACATTAAGGTGAGGAGTTGTTCTCGATGCAGATCTGTTTAAATGTTAAATAATGCCTTCACTTCTCTACCAGGTCATCATGGCAACAAATCGTATCGACATCCTCGACTCTGCTCTACTTCGACCAGGGCGTATCGACCGAAAGATCGAATTCCCTCCTCCGGGCCCTGAAGCCCGAGTACAGATTCTGCGAATTCACAGCAGAAAGATGTCTCTTCAGCGAGGTATAAACCTGCGATTGTTGGCTGAGAAGATGGGTCAATGTTCTGGTGCCGAGGTCCGAGGGTGAGTCAACGCTTGGCAAGCAGCAGTACGTGAGTAGAAGCTAAATTTTGATTCTGCCTCTCAGAATCGTTACGGAAGCTGGTATGTATGCACTCAGAGAACGTCGGCAGCATGTTACACAAGAGGACTTCGAACTGGCCGTGTCAAAGGTGAGAGAAGACTTCCAATGCTTGACCAGTCTTCGCATAAGGGATGGCACTGACCAAACTAATTTATGCTGCTCCAATACAGATTCTCAAGAAGGCCTCAGACTCGAACATGTCCTCCAACAAGCTGTTCACATAAAGAGCGAATGCCTTGCCAAATATGTGTCAAGTCCGTGCAAGTGCACTCCTCGTTCTTAGAATGCAGATGAAACCAAATGCTTTGTCTCTGTCCCTTGTATCTCTAGCTGAAAAGCAATTTCTCATGCATACAAGCGTCCGCCTGATGGATAGCAACGCGGTCACCCGTTCACCGCCATCTTGCCATGCTTTCGCTCTTACACTATTGAGACAGTATTCCGAGCTCGTCTGGTCATTTTTTGAGGTTGGTCAGGAGGCTGGACCGCACGGGGTACTGGATATTCCACAAACCAGTAGCAGTGCCCTTTCCGTACGTTTATGGACCATTTTGTGCCTATCGGTACGAGGATCTCGGCTGCAATGCCACCTGTTCAAGCAAAGCTGGGATTCGGCTTGAAAACCATTCCTCCGTCCTGAAACCGAAGGTCTTGGCTAGATACAGATCTCGCGGACCCGATCTGTCGATTCCTTGTCAAGGCGTGCTGGTATATAGCACGTAGCAAGTCTCCAAGCCTACAGGCTCCAGGGGGGGGGCACCTGTGGGAGGTGTGAAAGCTCTCTCCTCGAGCAGCTCCGTCCATATTCCAGCAACAACTCAACACCAGCTTAGCAATTCAGCGTTTATGTGTATATTGCTGTCCCGGGACTAGCCGGCAAAATCTAAGAGAAAGAGTAAAGTGTCCATCTACAGAAGCATGCTACGAAAGGGACGTAAAACGAAGAACGAGGAAGGAGAATTGTTGCATGAACAGAACAAAGATCAGCATTTGACCGTGCGTGCCTACTGGCGAGCTGCGCCGTTGAGGTATGAGGAGAGGAAGCCGCTGAGACCCGCCAAGGCTTCGAAGATTCCTTGCGTCGAGTTTGTGATTGCCGTGGGTCGAACAAATGCACTGGTGGACGTCGCGGTGGCGGTGGCAGTGGCGGTAGTGTTGTCTAGTAACGACAAAGTAGGAATGACGGTCCTTGCACTGTAATTGTAAAGGCAAAAACAAATAGTCAATATCCCCTCGACAGAGTCGCGGCAGGTGTGATGGGAACTTTAAGCCACGTACGTGCTGTTCTGAGAAGCGATGAACTCGGCATTCGCTGCCCTGTCCTCTCTCCACCTGCCCTGTCCACATTGTCTAACATTGGAGAAGTAGAAGTAATGGTCGACTTCGTTGTAAGGCTGTCGAAGAGCGCAGTCTGGGTTGGAAGGGTCATCACGACAGATTACCATGTTCATGTGAGTGACATTGCTGAAGCCTGAGTAGTAGAAGGCTGTTTGGGAAGAAGTAACGACAGAGTCAGTGATGTTCGAGGCATGGCATGTTAGCGACGATAAAGTAACGGAAGACGTACTGGTGCCGGTATGCGCGTAATTCGGTCCCGAAGGGATAATCTCAGGGATAGGATCGCTGTTGGCGACGCCTCGCTCGCCGGAGACGCCCTGGAAAAGACGGGTATAAAAGTCTACTCCAGCCTGGTTGAAGGTTCGAGGAGTGCCGTAGTTGTGCGACCTGCCGACCAGCGAGAAGCCAAGTCAGCTCGCATTCACGCACGGCTGAAACGGGGGTGAAAGGGGACGCACCATCTGCAAATACCTGCCCATCCGAGATCCACGGAAGCGATGAGCGACAGCATGCCACCGAAACCGTGTCCCGTGATGGAGTATTCAACTCCGATCTCCTCGACACGGGCACGCGATATAGCCCAGTTGTTGGTAGCTTCCCTAGCTTCGATGTATGCTTGAGCAGCCTGAGCATTGACAGTACAATTGGGGCAGGCGCCTCCTAGTCCAAGAGCGTCCCATGATGTAACTGCCTGGTCGAGGTTGTTTTCAATCGCATAATCTCCTCGGAAGACGAGCACGACCTGTGCATCAGATAAACATAAGCCACAGACATGGCTTTCAAGGGATGACTTCGACCAACTTTGTCCATCTCGGGGATAGTCACAGTGAAACCCTGCGCTCCGCTGGGTGTAGGATCGAACCTTTCGAGGATTGTCCAAGGTGCCAAGTCGATATCTGGGAAATTCTCTCGCATAGTAGCCTCCGTGAAGACTTGGGGGCAGTTGCTCGCATACTATAGGAACAAAGCATGCACATGCAGATGGTAGGGTGAGTTGGTGTTGCTGTGTGAACGAACTTGGAAGGCAGACTAGTGCCGGGACGCAAACGCCAAGACACGTGCGAAAAGGGATGTTTACTCACATCTCCGTAGGCTGACATGGCAAGGACAGCACTGCAACAGCAAGCAATTGTTAGAAACGCTGGCCGTGAGATATATACCATAGTATGGCTGGACTTGCTGATATCGATTATGCCAAATTGCATTGGAATCGTCCTCCTGCGCCATGGCCTGCACGGCGAAGGCAGCCAACGCTGCCAGCGCGGATTTGTATGTGAAGCGAGGGTGCATGGTTATTTTGTTGAAGCGTTGTGCTGAAGGCTGCTGGGTCGTCTTGAAGAAAAGAGGAGGTATGATGGAGGTGCGCGAAACTCCAAGAAGTGAGTGGACCTGAGACCGTTGACGACACAAAGAGAGAGGAGGTCTGTGCTTTGGATGGGTGGAAGCGATAGAACTCGAGGAAGGAGAGTTATGAATGCACCCAAGCCGTGAATAAGGCCGAAGCAAACTTCCTGTTCTTTTAACTCTTGTGTTGTCGGGCGATCCTGCACGGAAGCCCGGCGGAACAAATTATCTATCAAAGCCCTCAGCTCGGAGTCAGCCGTCAAG
>Ga0115846_100867_pt1 | contig 14931 bp, 16 predicted proteins | sample InSIn5gowninarea_2_FD_83860 | JGI IMG/M metagenome (GOLD analysis project Ga0115846, IMG submission 83860)
CACAACGACCTCTACTGTTCCTTCGACAATGTCCAAAACTCTATCAACAGCTTCTACCACATCATCCACTCCTCCTAAAGCTCCGTCAACCACACTCGTGGCATCCTCCACAACACCAAAGATGTCAACGACTACTGCTAGGATTAAAACAACTACTCTAGCAGCATTAACAGAGTCGCCATGTGTCATCAAAGGTTGACTCTCCTATGTCAAAGCTTTTGCTTTTAAGTCGACACAAAAGCCTGCCTTGCATTCGTTCACCCCGAAGCAACCACGCTAAGTCGAACGGCTCGGAACCCTTTGCTCTATGCTCTCAATTGTATGCAGGGTAACAGCTTTGTTCTGCTCCAGCCAACAACTTATCAAACACGAACCAAGACTGTAACTCCCACATGTCCAGAAAGGTTCATGATTGTATGGAGTTGCTATTGGACGAGATGTTGTGGTCTGCGTGGTGGTTTCTGAGTGAGCGTTGCGATTGACGGACGGATGTGACGGCATGTTGAAGTGCTCAGTACGTACATTTACGTATGTGCGGTGGAAGCTGTGAGCATCGATGTCCGAAGTCTGTAGGAGTCCTCTTTTTGTGGAGAGTTTGGGATAATGCTGTTGTAGAGGTATCTATAGGCCAAAGATGGAAGTATCAGCACCGAACACGTTCCACACTGTGCGTGGGAACATCGAATGCATAAACAATTTCGGAGACTTGTGAAACAGACTTTGTAAGTGAAATAAATATTCGAATGGAGCTGAGTGTCGTCCAGCAACCCCAGAAGTACGCCAGTACGCCAATTCATACAGATCTACTTATTGTACACCCCCAAATCCAACACATACACATCACAGATCCATAGCCTTCCCCATCTCCCTCAAAACCTCCTCCCTGAAATCGAAAAATATACTAGCATGCGTCTCCCCATCCACAATCTTAAGACATACCCTCTCGCCCCCAATCCCCTCCCCGTCCTTCCCATTCCCCTCCCCGTCCTGCACAGCCATCCTCTCCTCCACCGTCCTCAACCGTCTAGCAACCTGTATCCCATGCTGCAGCGGCACATTCCCATCCTCGCGTCCATACCACATCCTAACCTGCAAATCCTTCCTCACATCCCTGACATCAAACCCCAAATCCGACGCGAGCAACTTCATATCCTGCATCATCCACCTCATCGATCCACCACCCTGTCTCATCACTTCCCTTGCCGTACAGACCTGCACCATCCTGACATCCTCATTGTCAAAGATCTCAACATCTTTAGCGGGCATCTTATTCCACCCCCACAGTCGTGGTGTAGCACTGCTCTCATAAGCTTTGCGCATCATAGATAGGCGTTCGGAAACAGGCAGGTCCAGCCGGAATTGCGGCTCGCGACTGAAATTCCATGCCACGAAGTTGGGCGTGATGTGCGTCGCATAAGTCCAGCCGAGGTAGTTTGGGAGAAACATACCCCTGTACCCGATCTCGCTGGGTCCAAGGCCGCACACGATACCCACTGCTTTCAGCTGTGTTGGAGCCAAGGCCTTGGCGCATGCGAGGGCGTAAGGCCCGCCTCCGGACACGCCTAGCACGCCGTAGGTCTCTGCACCGAGATGGGCCGCGAGCTGGCTGATGTCCTCTGTCGCATGGGATAGGATTGTACGGTGTTCATCGGGCGTGCTGAGGCCTGTGCCCGGTCTGTCGACGGCGATAATGCGGATGTTTTGGGCCAGCGCGGGCGCATCGAGCCATGTCCCTTCTATGCGGGAGCCCGGCCAGCCGTGCAGGAAGAAGATCGTTTTGGCGGTGGGTGAGGGGGAGCCGAATTGGGCGTAGCTTAGGGTTCGTGAATGTCCTGATTGGGTGGGGATGGTGTGTGTTAGGGGGTTTCCGGTGTCGAGGCGGAGGGTGCATTTCCGGAGGATGTCATCTTCGTGGTCCTGGTCTTTGAGTTTCGGAGTTGGTTTTGTGACGCGAGAGAAGGAGTCGTAGAGGTTTGTTGTGAGGGTGGCGGGGATGGTTAGGATTGCGTCGAATGCGATGGACATGAATGCTGCAAAGATGTATGGGAAACTGGTGTCTTTGGGGGGAGGGTTGTGGTGGCTTCGTGGCATCGAGTAGGTAGGTCGGTTGTCGTTGTTGTTGTTGTTGATTACTTGCTTACTTACTCACGTTGTGTATACCGAAGCGAATTGCGACAACAGTACATAGGTATTGGAAGTCGTCAGGCAACGTTTTGTATATTGTTTCTATGGTTCACGTTGACTCATTTGTGAGAGAACGTGAACACGGGATCTAGCCCCGATGTCTTCCGATGATCCTGGGAGGCCTTATGGCGCGTGACATGGCACGGGATTACAAGTAGTTCATCGTTCAATTTCGCGGCTATGTTTGAGAGGGATTGCTGCTTCTAGAACCAAACTGGTGAGCCTTTTACGGCTTTATTGATGAGATTTAGGTTAGAATTGTGGATTACATTGGTGTTTGTTAATCACATCGTATACACGGAGTACCCATAGTACTAATATGCACTCCACTCGCAGAATCCCGTGCCCGCTGTGCCCGAAAACGGGTTTTAAGCGGATGGGTAACCAATCACGAATTGATTAATTCCTTATCCAATCAGACAACGATATTTACAACCTCCCTTTCACATACCTAGGTATTGTACTTCCGACGACACTCAATTCCTTAGCTACCTACGTAGATGCTGTCCAGCCGACAGTTCAATTCGACACCCTTGTACTGGTGCTGAATATCTCGGTCTAGTCGTTCTGATCTGGACATGCGTGTGCTCCTACAGCATAAAATACATTGCGCTGATCGGGTTACCTGGGCCTGCTGGGCTGAAAGCTGCCACGTCTGGAGGAGTCTGCATTAGTACTGTATATTGTATACGGAATAATCTCTATTAAGGTCTTTGCCTGAAGCGTAAGCATCGGTGCTTGAAGGAAGGAGTATCGTGTGCTTCTACAGGATCATGAAGACGAGGATTTATGATAGTAGCAGCGACTGCCATAAAGGCACACAAGAATCTGCTCTTCTGTTTCGCTTGGAAGCCATCACGCATACGTAGGTAGGACAACACGTTCCGGCGCCGTGGCCATCTAAAGTGCGGGACGATGCAAGGTAAGTGTAGTATGTATACGAAGACTGACAGGCTATCTCCAAGTGACTACCGATGAACTAGGCCTAAGGAGGGCGGACCAGCGGCGCTGATGGAGTGTAATGCGACCTTCTGTCAAGGGGGCATGATATCACGGAAATCACATAATCTGACCATCCATCAAGATGGTGTGTTGTTGTGTACGTAATCAGCGTAGGCGTTCCGACTAATCGAAGAGCTAGCGACTGCATCGATAACCGTCTCATTGATCAGTAGCACGTTGGTTCCGGTTGCATGCTATTCGATCAAAACTCGGGGGAAGCCTGTCAGGAGCGCCGAACTTACGAGTGAGGTAGCTCGACAGACAGGTGCTAGCACCCGTTATCCCAGTCATCCCCTCCATGATCAACTCGTCTCACGTGAGTCATTTCCGCGTGACCTTGACCGATGCCTTTGTTCAATGTTCGCATCCAATTTTCGCATATGGGCGTCTACGTTACGGCGGGCGATTGCGAGCAAGTCGAGCTCGACCTGTAGCCGCCTCTTGTGATCCAATTCAGCCAAACTGCTCGGGGAATCTGATGTCTGTGCTTTCGTTTCTCTTGATGACTCTCTATTGAAGTTGGGTCGGGAGTCGAGTAGCTGATTCGACGTTTTGGGCAGATCACGTTTGGCTTGATCCAGCTTTACGAGAGTAGTCTCATGCTCATCCTGTAGCTGCTTATATTGCTTTTCCAAAGCTCGGTATCTCGATTCTCGAACACTCTCCTTCTCATGATGCTTAGTAGTTGTAGATTTGATATCCTTAGCAGCGTCTAAAAGACTAAGGTGCTCCTGTCGAAGTTGGGAGTAGAGATTTGCCAGAGCGTCGTATTTAGCCTTCGAGACTTGGTCCTGGCAGTCACTACTGTCTTGGGTGTCTCTTTTGAGATGACGGAAATCCGTTGTAGTATGAGGGTGGTGTTCTTTTGACTCTTGTTGCTTCTGATATTGCACAACGATACCTTGAAACGTCTGTCGTAGCTCGGCCAGTTCCTCGTCGATGCTGTCGTTAATCGGCACTTCGGATGCTGTCAGGCAATGCTCATGACCAACTCGTGAACTTTCAACCTTGGATGCCTGCTTCTGCACCGCTTCAGTCTGCAACAACTGTCGACTAGAAAGCTCGGATGATACTCGATCCAGCATGGACTGCATACAAGCCTCGGATTGATTCATAAATACTTGTATTTTCTGTTGATTCTCCTTCGATAGACCAGACATCTGCTGCCTCAGGTTGGTCATCTCTTCGGTAATGCTGGAAAGGTTTGATATGTCTCTCTGCGCTACAGTTAAAGCGTCGAGCTTGTTGCTAATGGTCGTTGTAGTCAGAGAAATCGCATGAGTCTGTTCGAGGACTGTCTTCAAATCGTTCCCTTGCTTGTCGAGGCTTGTCCACTGTTGTGCGAGCATCGATATCGTATTCGTGGTCAAGGCGATATCTAAAGCCGCTTTGTTCGCCTCGAGGGACGATCGCCACTTAGACATCGTATCCCTTTCAGATACGGTCCACTGTACTCGCCTACCCAATCTCCCTGACGATAGTCTGCGAAGAATAGCGTTGATCTCATTGAAGACAAACTCTATATTGACCAGGATTTTCCGAATTTGCTCGCGCATTTCGGCAGTGAAGCTCATATGGCCATTCTCGTCGTCGTCGCCAATAGCAACGATGCAGAGTCGTAAAGACATCAATTCCCTCATTATTGCATCCATGTCCTTCCGGGCATTTCGAACATCTGAAATGAAGGACGTGATGTTTCGCCCTAGCGTTATAGCGCTGGCGGCAAGAGATGCGCTTCCTGCGGCAATCGAGACTGGATCCATGGTTGAGTGGTAGGGAAGCAAGTAAACCTGAGCGCGATGATTACGGGTTCACAATATCAGGAACTTTGTTGAGCTGTAATGATTCCAAGAGGGTGGAAGAGGTTGGGGTTTCAGCCTTAAACATGTCAAACATGGTGGTACTTAAGTCGCGGCGGCCATTTTGTGATTGGTGGCTGGCTGGTCCATCTCGAGCCTAGATAGATTGGCGCTGCATCGAATACGAGTTTAGCACCTCGAGCATCAAGCCAGCAGTGGAAAGCTTGCCAGCACCACCAAGAAAACACCAAATTCTCATCAACAGTCGTACTCCAAGTTCGCAACATAGCGCCCAAGGATCATGGCAAAGACTTTCAGTCCACCTTCGCTGTCGTCGCCGCTTTTCACTCATCGTACCAACAGTCTAATAGCTGTGTTGAATGTGTGCCGGTTACTGGCATTTCCAAATTAGAGACGAGATGCAGTTTTTCGGTCGTCAAAGTGCATATAGGGAGCCACCTGTCAAAGAACCTGAAGTCACAGAGAATTTATAGCCTGTAATGTGGGCATGCGGAGTTTGAGTCACACATCCATACCATATCCATCACCAGTCACGTCGGACCTCGATGCTTCTGCTGTGCCATATCTGTTGTTAGTACGCTGCCTGCAGTTTGCTTCTCACCACTCCTTTCCTGACGAGAGTCCACTGCCTTTCTCACCAGTATTCCGCCATCCTCAACCACAATACCAAGCAGCCAACAGTTCACAGCGAAGAAAAGTATACTCGCTCCATACAATCCAGGAACGAAAGTGCTCGTTCCGTGGAACTCAAGTCTATAACCCTCCGCAAGCCATATCGCTTGACCCATGACCCATCGAATCGAGGCTGTCGACCCTGTGTCGTAAAAGGATAGGGAGCGTAGCCGGCTGGAGTAAGGTAGGTAAAGAGGTAGGAAGACAAGGTACCAGAGAAAGTATTGTGATGTGCAGACCTTGTTGAAGGTTACGAAAGCAAGTGTTTGGGCTAGAAGTGTTGTCGGCAGACTATAGTGGGTTGATGGGAGCAGGGGTAGTAGCACGCAAGAAAGGAACAGTTGCGGAACGAACGCAAGGCGTTCAGCTGTCAATCCCAGAAACTCATGAGAGACACCATTGAACACTTGAGGTTGTGCTGATGAGGAGTACAGCAGCGTATTGTAAACACTGAAGTTGTGACGATGATCCGTGCGTGTGAAATGGTAGAGGAAAGTATGTTGTATGAACGACTTGCCGTAGTAGTTGTACATCAACAAATTCAATGCCATGAATGTTGACAAAGATGAGACAAGGAGCTCGATTCGTGGTCTGTTGAGTATGGTCTTCACAGATCTGAGATCGGCAAAATTCGAGGTACCACGCGGATTTGTCTTGAGCGCCCAGAACATGCTAACGCCATAGATAAATGGGTAGATCTTGAAATGAACTGCTAGACCGAGGAGAGAACCAGCAAGGACGATTTGATGAGTCTCGAATAAGTACAGTGTCGCTATGATCAGAGCACATAGCAGGCCTTCACTACTTCCTCTCGTACTGATATTCGCGACCATCGGGTTGAGAAGCCAAACACTGGCATAACGTAAGGCTCTGCTGCGTAATAAACCTTGCCTTTGGAGGAGCTTGTAGATGAGGTATCCTGCTACTATATCTGAGGCTGCAAACAGTGCTTTTCCCGAATGAAACCAGAGGTCATCCTTGCCTGACCATGAGGTGGGTATCAGAATCCATGCTAGGAGTGGTGTATAGCGGTAAGTCGCTCGTGTATATGGTGAGGCGCCTCTTGAGACAGCTCGGGCCGCATCAGTGAAGACATAGTAATCTATGTCTGTATACTTGAAAGCAGAACGTGCGTCCTGATAGATGCCGTAGAAGAGGAAACAGACACGGAGGAGAATGGCGGCAGTGAAGACGATGAAGGGTGACTCGAATACTCGAGTGAGGAGGCCCATCGTTGCAGGGAAGTCATTGGCGGTAGGCCGGTGTAGGAAGATGCCGCAGGTGAACTGTAAAGGAAATACTTGCAACGAACATTCTTTAGTGAAGGGGCGTGTGTGCCAGCACGACGGCATGCCGTCTTCTGGGCTGCAGTAGCTCCCGCGAAGCCTAAACTCTAGCGTGCTCTTCCACGATCTGCCAGTCAGATTTCTGATGACGTTCCAGCTCTTGACGAAAGTCCTTGCTCAATCGTGCAAGACGAAGCAAATGGCTGGCATCAAACGCCCACATTACGAAATGAGTGACAAGGATGCGTCTAACGAGTCCTCTGCTTTCATCCCCATGTTCGAGAAGTTCCGGGAAGAGCTTGACGAACATCATGATCGCCGAGAAAGAGTCATGAAGGCTTCAAAAGATATCACGGCTTACAGCAAGAAAGTGTGAGTTTTAAGTGACACATGAAAAGCCTTGTTACTCACTCCAAACAGCATTTTCGCGTTGCAAAGGTAGGTTTATACTGTGCTATAAGGGCTTGTCGTGTGCTCATGTCTCGCAGAACCAGGGATATTGGCAAGCCGTTGAGCGACAAGAGAGTCCTTGGGGATGTCGCCAAGCTCAAGCAACAGATCCATGACACGTTCCAAAGTGTCGCGTCCGACTTGCAAGGTATAAACGCTTACCGATATCAGCGACAGATATCGGGTGGTATCCAGGAATGGATGGAAGCTGTGCTGTTTGAGCATTACCTCCAAACACAATCAATCATGACACATTCTCAAGCTGCAAGCACGATACCAGCAGGAGTAATGCTTACATACGAGGACTACGCTTTGGGACTGTTCGACATGACTGGCGAGCTTATGAAGATAGCAATCACGTACATGGCAACCAATGGACGATTGCCTGGGAAAGATGGCGGCTCATCCGTGCTTACTGACATGCAGATAATGCGCACACAACTCGAGCTTATGAATGTGGCTGGAAGTTATGGTTTGTCAAAGGATTTCGAAAACAAATTGAAAGTAACGAGGGCCTCGGTTGAGAAGGTAGAAGCCAGTGTATATTCCATGACTGTGCGAGGGAAAGAGAGGCCACCAGGATGGAAGCCCGATCTGGATGCAGGTCCACGACAGGCTGATGAGGTTGAATCGTACTGATCGTTGGAAACACGGAGCTGTCCATGTTCAATCACAGAATTAGATCTGGCTTAACCCAATTATGCTGCCAATAGACAACCACTATCACCTTTTCATGGCTTCTCACCAGGCTCAAGGATACCCTCCTTGACCAGCTCGTCAACAGTAGGTCGTCGCTGGAGCTTCTGTTCAAGTGCATCGGAACGCATCGACTTATCAAGGGCTCTTTGGCTGGCTTGAAGAGATGGGGCGGCATCAGACTCGGGGAGGATGTTGCCTGGTTGACGTTAGAAAGGGAAAGAAACATGATGGAGGCTTCCAATACGATTAATAAGATCTTCACGCTCGGGACGTTGTTCGAGCCCTTTTCTCAAATTGTCCGTGGCTAGCTGGCGCTCAAGTTCCAGCTGTTTGGCTTGTAGTGAGCTGCATATGTTAGCCGAGACTTACACAATTGCTGCTAACCTTACGGAGCGGCATTTGTGTCAAGCAATATATTTCTATTCTTCAAATCCTGGACTTCTGGTCGGTGCTGAAGGTGCTTCTCAAGCGAGTCACGTCGTTCAGCAGTTGAGATTGGTGATTCGTCAACCTTGAGGTCTGGAGTGCTCTCGTCAATAGCAGACATAGTGTTTCAATCTCAATTCTATAGTGTTGTCAAGGTTGGCTCGTTCAAACTGCTGGCACTACTGTGATGGTGTATTTATATGACGCTTCGACGTTGGCTTGGAGATCAGAAGCAGAAAACAAGGCAGACTGCGTCGCTGACACTTCGAGCCTGCACACAGACCACGTACTTGTACAAACACGTTTCACATGGGTGGTGTGCAGTAAGGGTCTTGCGGGGCACGATGCAGCTTCGTCAGTGGCTCCCTTTGGCTTCCTTCAGCTTGAATTTGGCTGAGTTTCGGGCGGTTGACAATCAGGCACAAGCGTCGTCGATCACCCCAAGTGCGGGACAAGTTTCCTTATTGTGTTACTGTTGATGCACGTCACACCTGCCTGCGGACCTGCAGTTTACAGCACAGTGTATCAACAATCTGTGTTCAAGGCTTTGCGTCAACGGCTTTTCTTCCAAACGTTAAAAGTGGTATCCCGAAACCTGGCTGTCCACCCTTGGCAATATACAGCGCTGTCGCCGTCATCCATACTTCAACACAATGTCGGATTCAAGATCAAAATCTCCTACCCCATCGGAACGTGAACGAAAGGATGTCGAGGACCGCAAAAGGGAACAGGAAGAACAAGCAAAACTCCCATACAAGTGGAGTCAAACGCTGAATGAAGCTGAGATCAATATTCCAATCCCTGGCAATCTCAAGTCCAGAGACTTAATCGTCGACATTAAGAAAACACACCTGAAGGTTCAGGTCAAAGGACAAGAGCCAACAATTGATGTATGCTCACCCCAATGCTGAGGTGTGTAAAATCGCTGACATGAACTAGGGCGACACACCTCATCCAGTCTCTGTCGACGATAGTACCTGGGTCCTTTCAACTACGGCTTCCGGTGGTAAAGATATCGTTTTGACTCTGGCTAAGTCTGCTGGCAGCAATTGGTGGCCCCATATCATTACTACAGCTCCGGCCATTGATGTCTCGAAGATCGTTCCAGAAAACAGCAAATTGAGTGATTTGGATGGAGAGACAAGGGGAATGGTAGAAAAAATGATGTACGATCAAGAAATGAAGAGGCAAGGAAAGCCGACAAGTGATGAGCAGCAGAAACAGGACTTGCTCAAGAAGTTTATGAAGGAGCATCCCGAGATGGATTTCAGTCAGGCAAAGATTGGATAAACACTTACTAACTGGAAAGATGTGGTGAAGACTATGAAAGTAACGAGGTAGGCTATGTCTCCTTGCAGGAGCCACGCAAAAGATACTTCTCAGATGTTGCATGGCAATCTGATCTTAACCGCAGTTTTCCTGGACTTTCAGTACATCAACCGGTCGTGTGCCAAGTCCGAAACAGATCTTGGCCATGCCAGGAAATCGGTAACAGGGTTATTCATGGAATATTAGATTGAGGGCAAAGCGCTCAACTGGGGGCCCATGGTGTATGGCAAGCTGTACAGCAGTCCTTTCAAGGAGCATCACAGCATGAACTATCGACTATTTCGTGGTCATGTCGACGCTATTCTTGATGGATCAAAAGCGCCACATAAGGTACACACCGAGCGTAATTTTGGAACGTTCAGGCTATATGGCAAGTGGGCCAGCCACGCAAATATTCTTGTGCTTCCGATAGGGTGTGTTCTATCGAAATCTACGACTACTGTGGCTATATGCATGTGGAAAGCGTCGGATGAGACCAGATGGTATCAGGGCGCATTCCAGACTTGAACCTTTTTGAGCGAAGATGCTGGGAGCGCCGCCTAGATATCTATTCCAATAGTTGCGCAAAACGTTGCTAGGCAGTCTGGCAATGCTGCAAATAATTTGATTCTAGAGTGCATATTTTATTCTTTTCTGCCTTCCCTTGTACAATACTTTACAACGACGAATAAAGAAATATTCTTGCCTACTCCAACACACCAACCACGAACCCTGTGTTGATCATTGCATGCTACTTCGACCTTTGTCACTCAAGTGACGCTCAATTCACTCCTTAAATCACAGCTTCAACGTCTGAGTCATCCTTGGAAAGAGGTTTCTAGTGCGCGCTATGCACCCTCCAACACAAAGGGTTGAGCAGATGGGCAGTTCATTACTTGTTAACGCATAATGGCCGAGACAAATGCTAACGGTAATGACCATCTTTCCATCGTCCCCTACGACTCGAATCGAGAAGTCGTGCTGTAAGTCGACCATATGATTCATGCTTCGAGGTCACTAATCTTCAAAGTCGACATGCTGATTCAGTTGTTGTTTTCGATCCACATTCAAGACAGCTAATTACCCAACGTAACCAAAGTCGTGGTATTGATGCAAGACCGACATCCGAAGCTAGTTGTCCACATTGTGGTCGACCTTATCATCGCTCATCGTCGTCGGCTGTTGATGACAGCTTCACAGAAGAACGAGAACAGCCGTCGTTCATCAATGCTGAGTACTTCCGTTTGTTAGCCAGCAGCTTGCCAGGTTCAAATCAAACATCGGCACCTCCATCTCCTCGACGACAACTTGTTCAACCTGTACGGGAACGAGCACGGCTTGCAGAATATGAACGTTTGAGACCTGCACCACCTCCACCAGACGCCGAGTTTGTGGGAAGCACACCAGCTCCACCTGCCGCAACTAAAATCTCTGAGGCTGCCTTTGCGCCCGAGTATTTTGAGAAGTTCTTCGTCATAGAGAAAGAGCTCGGCCGTGGCGGACGTGGCGTTGTTCTCCTTGTCAAGCATGTTCTCGACAATGTGACTCTTGGCAGTTTTGCTTGCAAAAGAGTACCAGTTGGTAATGATCATGCATGGCTTGAGAAGGTCTTGGTCGAGGTACAAGCTCTACAAAGCTTATCTCATCAAAACCTCGTCTCATATCGCCATGTCTGGTTACAAGACTATCAAATCAATAATTTCGGGCCTGGTGTGCCTTGTGCATTCATACTGCAGCAGTACTGTAATGGCGGTGACTTGCAAAGCTACGTCTTAGCCCCAGCTCAAGTACAGACAACAACACAACAGTTGAAAGAACGTATTCGACGAAGATCGAGAGGCGAGACAGAGATGCCACGTCAAGCAATGAACGAGCCTCGAAGATTGTCATTCGACGATATTTATTCGTTCTTTCGTGACGTTACGGAGGGCCTCCGCTTCCTTCATCTCAACGGTTTCATACACAGAGATCTTAAGCCAAGCAATTGTCTGTTGCACACCATCAACGGCGAAGCGAGAGTTCTAGTTAGCGATTTTGGGGAAGTCCAGTACGAAAACACCATAAGAAAGTCTACAGGTGCCACTGGCACGATATCGTATTGTGCACCCGAAATACTCAAGCCAGTTTCACCGGGTGGTCCCCTTGGCAATTTCACATTCAAATCCGACATATTCTCGCTTGGTATGATTCTACACTTTCTCTGTTTCGCCGATCTCCCTTACTACACCGCCAACATCCTACATGAAGAACTCGAAAACCTCAACGACCTTCGGGAAGAAATTATATCATGGCCGGGCTTTGACAGTCGAAGACACAAACGGCCTGATTTACCTGGGAAACTATACTCTTTCCTCAAACAGCTTCTCTCAATCCAACCAGAGGCGCGGCCATCCTCGGAAGATGTTCTCAAAGGAATTAAGTTTGGTGGTCTCGATGCCATTCCAGAATTCAAAAGACGAGACTCGTCGGGTCCCGAGGAAATTACTCCTGCTAGGCGTATAGTAAAAGTTGACTCACCAGCTACCGGGCCCGTCAACAAATCTCCTCGTGACATGGATGCGATGTCTCCCTCTCCACTGATACGAAAGCGAATGCCAAGAAGTCCATCGATGAGCAGGAGAAACAGCGACTATGAAAGTGCAATACTCAGCTCTGATGAGCCAGAGAAACCTACTCCCACTTCCACTGCGCTCACGATGCGAAGGTCGTCTTCCAACGGTCTGGCTAAACCGGTTGGATTAGCATTGCGAAACACGCATGCTTCACCTCCACTATCACCACGATTATCACAAAAGACCATTTCTCCAAGCCCAGAGAGGAAACCGCAACAACTACTTCTCCCACCACCGCAACCAACATCACCACCGACCTCACCGAACGTACTGTCTTGGCAATTTCCATTCCCAATGCAAATAGCTCTCTTCGCAACCAAGGTCCTCTCCGTCGTTCAACCGTGTCTGTCCCAAGGCATCAACACTACCATTTTCTATTCGACCTTCGCGCTTGCAACTGCTGAGGTAGCGTCCTTGCCGCATCCAATATGGAGGGTGTTACTGTTCGGAGCATTGCATTTCATAATTTTCTGGTACGCTTACTCAAATGATTCATGGTGCAAGAGTCGATGGGACGTGATTTCGTGATCGACCATGACGAGCATTGCGGCGCACATGACAAACACGTCTACGAGCGATGCAGCAAAGGCATGTTATGAACAGAATTAAAGACTCTGGCTTGATCACCAAATATCCGTCTGTAACGCCAGGCAAGTCTGAACCAAAACCGATGTACTCACCCGCCCCACAAAACCACAAATGGCTCTTACCCTACCGAACCACGTTCTCAGCACCGCCCTTTACATCACCCGCCGTAGGAAATCCTTCTATCTTTGACCATTCAATCCACTACCGAGTCAGTGAGGCTTTGGAAGGGCACAACCAGTACATCAGATCAACAGACCCAACATAAAGCGTATAAGAATTTGAAGAGCTCAGGTTCTGCCAGCAGATGTGTTGCAACAAGTGTCAGCCTGTGTAGGCGTCACGTATTGTGATGGTCTGTTGGTCAGGGCATTGGAAGCGCGAAATGTTAGGAGGAGTTGCTCGATAGTGTCATAAGCGAGCTTGTTGTACTGATGGGGTAGGTGCAATTCAGGAAACAGCGTGTACTCAAGACACGGATGAGGAGATAGCACATGTTCCTTTCCCGAGTTCCTCAAAAGGAAGAGATTATATCTAGGTAGCCACGGCTAAACAATATCCTATCAGACATACGCAACACATCCATACCACAATAAAACCTAATCACAAAATTCTATGCATTATTCCCACCACCACCTCCACTCCACACCCGCCCCAGCCCAAGTTTCTTCCTTCCACCATCTCAACACAACCAAAAATCAGAGTCAAATCTGCGTCCCCTGCACTCCCGGCCTCGGAAACACCCCGACAGTCTGCACCCCATTAACATCGAAGCCCCCAAATGTGCCTTGATTCGAATGCTGCCACCCTTGTCCCGTCTGTTGGTTTACGAACTGGCTTTGGCGGAACGGGTTTGTGCTGCCTGTTACGTTTACGGGGAGTGGTTGGATGGTGGGTGTGGGTTGGGACTGTGAGTGTTGTGGTTGGGAAAGGGGTTTGGAGGAGAATGGGTTTGTGCCTGTTCGCTGGGGGGTCAGGGAGTGTGGTTGTTGTTGTTGGAGGAATTGTTGTGATGGTGGTTGTGGTTGTACTTGTGGTTGTGATTGGAGCTGTTCTTGGGGTGGTGGTGAGGAGAAGAGGTGCGGTTGGAAGGTGGATTGTTGGTCCTCGAGGATTGTTTGGGGTTGTGATTGAGTTTGTTGTTGGAAGGCATTGGTGCTGTGTTTTGCGAATGGGTTTGTTGCGGATCTATTGAGTGTGGTGGTGTTTGTGAATGGGGAGCTGGTGCCGGGTACGGTTTGTGTTTGGGATATCATTGATTGACGGAAGGGATTGGTTGCTGTTGGTTGAGGTTGAAGAGATTGTGGAGATTGTGTTTGAACTGGAGACTGAACTTGTTGTTGTTGTTGCTGTTGCTGCTGTTGCTGCTGTTGCTGTAAGGAGAAATCTATGTTTTGGCCTTGTGACATAGCTAGAGGCTCTGACACAAAAGCATAAGGTTGTGATTGCTGTGGTTGTGGACCATATCCGCCGAAGCCAGCGCCCGTAAAATTCTGTTGAAGCACTTGGGGTTGCTGCTGCTGCTGTGGTTGTTGCATGTAATTCTGCATAAATGGATTATAGGCTGTTTGTTGAGGTATGATTTGTGGCTGTTGGTATGTTTGTGGTTGTGAATAATTCTGTCCCATCTGCACATCCTGTGAATAACTCTGCTGGGCTAATGGTTGCTGGTTTTGCTCAATTGACTCGAAGAAGTCCATCAGATCTGCTGCAGGAGCTTTTGGTAGTTGTAGTTTTGGAGGTTGACTTGGGACAGCTGTTGGCAGTTCGGCTCTTACAGCAGGCGTGCTTGCCGGGACTGCAGATCGAATTGGCTTTCCGGTCCTCTTCGATTCTTGTTGGGCCAGGTATTGCCGTCGGTTAACTTCAAAATCTGGATCGTTGAGA
>Ga0115846_100868_pt1 | contig 14931 bp, 10 predicted proteins | sample InSIn5gowninarea_2_FD_83860 | JGI IMG/M metagenome (GOLD analysis project Ga0115846, IMG submission 83860)
AACACTAGAAAAGTACATCCCATAATTCAAAAAGGTATAGAAATCAATTTGAATAAAATTAGATGAGAATGATATTTGTGCTATTTTCAGAGATTCCATTGTACTTGTTCTTAATTCTACGATGTTCCATTACATTAATTACATTACTTTGAGTATTATTTTAATCCCTTTTTACAATAAATATCCTTAATGATATAAAATGAATTATTTAATAAATAATAATTTATTTTTAGGCATCTACATTTTTCTCCTCTTTGGAGGTATGATTGAAGCAATGAAATTACACGTCCAAAGAAGAAGTTCAAAAGATTTTTTTTAGAACTTTAAACTCTTTGCTACACTATAAATTGATGTTGATGATGATGGTGAGAGTCCTTTACTACCCCCTTTTAGTTTGGATACCCCAAAAAAGATCCTTGAGTGGTGCAACCAAGGTAAAATATGAAGAACTACATCTCTCCAGCTACTATGATGTCTTTGGTCTGGAAGGAACTCTAATATTAGGTAGTCTTATGGTCCCATGTCTAATCTCTAAAATGAAATATATCTTTTTTCCCCTTGTACTATTCAACCATGAATCTGGCCATTCTATTATATTTGATACTCAAAAATCTATCACACTTACTTTCATGCCTTAAAATAGAGGAGGTCATCTCTTGGTGTAATGATTTTTCAATTATCTCAATCTCAATTAGTGTAAGAGAAGTTGCACTTGCCATGGCATCTACATACCTATTTTTAGTCCTTAGGATATTCTGAATAGTAAATCTATCAAATTGATCAAATAAGTCATTAACCATCAATTTATAAGGCCTTAACTTTTCATATTTTGTATCAAAAATATCTTATACTTAGTTAATGACAAGCTATGAATCTCCATATATCTCTATATCCTTAATTTTTAATGTAATAACAAATTTGAATCCCAATAACAATGCCTCATATTCAACCATATTATTTGTACACTAATAACCAAGTTTGTAAGCCATAGGATTACCTCATTTATAGGAGATACCAATTTAATACCTACCCCTTCTCCATAGGAATATTTTAAATCATCAAAGTATAGTACCCAGATAATAGGCTCATCTTCTATGAGTCACACATATTGATTAGCTATGGATATTTCATCAAAATCATGTTGTTGACAACCTTCTATCATACCTTCATGCCAATGGTGTTGTGGATCATCTTGATATTCATATGGAAATTCTTCATGTATTACTAATTTTCTATTTTAAGAAAATTTAGCTATCAAATCTATAATGGCCTATCCTTTAACTAACTTCTACTTTACCAAATTGATATCAAATTCCTGCAATAGCATCATCCATTTTGCTACTCTTTTTGACAAATGTTGTTTAGCCATAAGATATTTTAATGGATTAACTAGACTAACAACAAATGTAGCGTAATATAATAGGTAATGCTTAAAATTTTTAGTAGCAAATAAAATAACATAGAAAAGCTTTTCCATTGGGGTATATCTAGTTTCATAATCTAGTAATGTCTTGCTGAGATAATAGATAGCCCTTTCTATATTTTCTGCATCTTTTTGATAGAGCATTGCCCCTAGTGCATACAATGTAGCTAAAATATATAAATAAGCAGGCTTGGAGAAGTCTATGGGAACTATAATTGATGGGTTTAACAAATATTATTTAATTTCCTAAAAGCTTTTTGACATTTATCATCCCATACAAACTTTACATCCTTTGTTAATAGATGAGTAATGGCCTACACTTATCCCTAAGCTATGAAATAAACCTTCTAACTGAATTGATTTTTTCTTGAATACTCCTCAATTGTTTCAAATTTCTTGGTGGAGGAATACTAATTATTTCTTTCACTTTCTTAGGATCTATCTCTATTCCTCTCTTAGAAACCATAAACCTTAACAATTTTTCTAAAGTAACTTCAAATGCACACTTTTGAGGTTTGAGTCTAAGTTTGTACCTTTTCAAAATTTTAAAGACCTATTCAAGTGCTTCTAAATGATTTTATCCTTATTTTGATTTAAATAATATGTCAACAATATACACCTCAACTATCTTGTGAATATGTTCATGAAACATGGAGACCATAGCCCTTTGATAAGTAGCCCTTGCATTTTTGAGTCCAAAAGGCATAACCTTCTAGCAAAAATTTCCCCATGGAGTAGTAAAAGTAGTTTTATGTTGATCAACCATATTCATTAAGATTTGATTGTATCCAAAAAAATCCATCCATAAAAGATAATGTATCATGACCAACTATGCTATCCATAATCATATCAATATTTGGCAATGGAAAATCATCCTTAGGACATGCATTATTGATATCTCTAAAATCAATACATACCTAAATTTCACCAGTTGATTTGGAAATAGGAACAATATTATCCATCCATCCATAATAATTAATCGGCTTAATAAATCCTATATTCAATTATTTTTCTATTTCTTTCTTGACTAACAATGCCTTGGAGGGATGCATTTTTTGTGGCTTTTGCTTAATTGGCTTAGCATCCATTTTTAATGGCAAATTATGCATAAAAAAGGAATGATCTAATTCAAGCATATCAGTAGAAGACCAAGAAATTTTTTTATGATGTTCAATAAAATTATTCTTGTACCTTTCTTGCTACAAAGGAGGTATAGCTACCCCCAAGTATTCAAGAATATCATTAGATTTGGGCAACTCTGAATGTGCTCCAAGTATTCAAGAATATCATCATCAATAGTAAAGAAATTAAATTCAAGTGGAATAGTATCATCAATCCATAAATCCTCATCAATATCATTAGACAACTAAATCAAATTGCACTCTTTAACAAATTTTGTTGATTCCCATCTTTTTTTTGCACTTCCATCACTACCCAATCCTATTTTAATCATTTGAACTTTAGAGTTATCAGGAAAAGTAGGCATTCCTTATTCATTTCTACCTAAACCCCCACCTTTGCATTTGTAATTTTGTACCATGTATTTATGGAAAAAAGGAGATGGAAAGAGTTTACCCATTTCATACGATGGCATTGCATGTGTTGAAGGAGTTTGAGTAAGTGTGATTGATGTAATAGAATAAGAAATTTCTTTTTTTTTTATCATTTCCATGCTACTGATAGCCTTCAAGCAGGATCACACACTACTAATGGCCCTCAATAGAAAGAATTTTAGGTTTTCCTAAATCTTTGGCATATGCAAATAAATCTACACCTTCAATTTTATATGATCCCATCCCTAACTCTATAATTTGAATGTGCTTTTATGCACTTGCCCCTAGTTTGGTAGATTCTAAGGGCTCAATTTCATATCTTGGGGCTATCATTGCAAGGTCATCAAGGTCTATTTCATTACAAAATGCATAAGGTTCAGGATATCCTAATACTATATACACCTCACCCTAAAATTCAAATTTTAATTGTCCATGCAAAGTAGAAGGGATTGCATCCATATAATGAAGCAAAGGCCTCTCCAATAGTATATTATAGGACAATTTTGAATCAACCACTTGGAATTTAGTTGATACTATCCCTTACTCTTGTAGTTATCATGATTTTAGCTATTGCCATTAGTTTCTTAGATGAAATTATTACTTATTCTAAAGGAGGGATATCTACACCCTTTTATTGTAATTGAGTCAAAAAATGATGGGAACATACATTTACAACTTACCCATTATCTACCATTGCTCTTTTAATTTTTGATCTATCAATCAAAGGTGTAATATACAAATCTAAACATTCTTCCAATATTTCTTTATTTAGTTTTTTATATTTATAAAAGGAGATAGCATCACATTCTTGGATAGCCCTAAGCTTATCAAAAAACATGGTTGCTGACATATTAGTAGGGATATTTTCCTTTTAAAAAAATATATATAGAATCTCTTTATGTGTTGCAGATTTAGAAATGAGATCATATAAGCTAATTTTTATAAGTGTATTCTTTAACTGTTCAATCATACTATATGTCTTTAGATCAGATGGGATACTTACTTATTCCATAGTAACTAGATTAGGAACATGGTGTGGACACCCTCTTCTCAACCCAACACACACCTCCTTATCAACTGTAATAATATTAACTATATGGATTGGATTTGAAGCATTTTCATCAATTTGATATTTTCCTTGAGCAATAAGAGCCAATATAGTCGCTTCCAATATTTTGCAAAAAAATTTAGCATGTCCCTTTCTTTGGTGATATGTGTAATAACCATAAGATATTCCCATGGGAATGTTATCATCTTATATAGATCTTTCCAAAGGCTTTAATAATCCATTTTTTATGAGATCCCTTATAATAAACCTTAGTTGAATTGGGAATGTATATGAGAAGTATTTTGTAGTGGATGATATCTGTAATTTTGGAGGAGAGCAGGTTTATTAGCCATATGAATAGTTTTCTCTTCTTTCTTAGCATATGTTCTCTTATTATCTTTATTTAAAGGATTAAGTGCAGATTTAAGCTCATCCAATGTAAGCAACACTTTCTCTTTTTGTAACAATTCTTAAACTAATACTCTAAAACTAATATTTTTATTGCTAGGAGCATGCAAATTAAGAACAAGTACAATGGAATCTCTGAAAATAGCACAAATATCATTCTCATCTAATTTTATTCAAATTGATTTCTATACCTTTTTGAATTATGGGATGTACTTTTCTAGTGTTTCATCATCCCCTCGCCTCATTGTGCATAATTCTATAACAATATTTTTCTCTTTGATGTTGTGTTTATATTTATCCATGAAGACCTTAACCAATGATTTGAAAGAATCAATTGAACCAGTAGGAAAATTATAGAACCATTGACTAGCATCACCTTTCAAGCTCCTTGGGAAGAATTTTACCATCAACTTCTCCTTCGACCCTGATTTCAATAAGCATTCCTCTTGAAAGCTGATAAAATGTTATTTTGCATCTTTTTCACCACTAAACATCTCAAAATTGGGGGCCTTGTGCTCAAGTGGTAGGGGAAAATTATAGATCTTCTCATATAAGGATGAGGTGAAGACACCATCATATTCATTTGTACTTTGCTATGATGTGATAAGAGTAGCTCCAGCTTGGAGGGTGGAACTAGATCTAGTTGAGCTATTGGAACCATTAATCAAATTGATTTATTGCTTTAATCCATCATATTTTATATTTAGGTCTTTCAACATTTGCACCATTTTTCCTATTTGTTCCATTTTTATGTTGTTAACGATCTATTAAAAGCTATAAATGCCATTGACAGTGAGGATCCATTACAAAATTCTCACAAGATCTCACTAGGAGGGCAAGATAAATTGAACAAATGGGTTCACCAAAATGTAGACCTCAAATAATATATAAAGGGTATAATTGATTCACTATTTATCTACAATATTTTATTGAAGCATATATCATAAATATGGTAACAATGAATAATGATAATCAATGTACTGTCAATATATTTATATGCTTAGCTCATAATAAAAACCATTTATCAAACATAAATATGCATTCATCCATACACATGCCACCAACCCCATAAGTGCTACGTCATTGGTTTCATGGAATAAATATAACTATGAATAGAATAAAAGCATGCAAGAGTTAAACGAAGGGTTTAACAAATATATGTAGAGGTGGTGTTACAAAATATTATTGTTGGTAGGATAGAGTAATATTGCATTCGTTAGAGTCTCTCTAGGATCTTTGATGCCCTTGCATGATGCTTTTTGTATTCCCTTTGATGTTTTTATATAGCAACATCCTTGTCTTCTTGGATTCTTGGGATCATTACACATTACATCATTTGATTTGATCTCTTCTTACATTGTATAATATTCCATTACATTGATCACATTGCTTTGGGTATTATTTTAACCTCTTTTACAATAAATATCCTTGATGATACAAAATGAATTATTTAATAAATAATAATTCATTTTTAGGCATCTAAAACTACTATAATATATTTTTCCTCTATTATGGATAAGGATAATAATTATTTCTTCTTGCTATTCCATGCTACAAGTCTATCATTGAGATAAAATGCACCTCTATTGGTGCTCTCTTCATTTTATCCATGTAACCTACCCAATCAACATCTAAATATGAAATACTTACCTTTTGGATACCAAAGACTATAATACATTATTCCTTTGAGATATCGCAAGATGTGTTTACTTCTATGACATGCATGTCTTTTACACTTTCTTGAAACCATGTAACCATAAAAATTGCCTATAAAATATCTATATTTTTATAGAAAAAAATATTTTTATAAGAATATTACATTTTTATAGTAAGGATTATATTTTAATTAAAAAATATTATATTTTTATAAAAAAGAATATTTTTAACTATAAAAATTATATTTTAATAAAAAAATTAGATTTTTTTAAAGAAAATATTATAATTTTATAGAAAAGATTATATTTCTATAGAAAAGGTTATATTTTTATAGAAAAATATTACATTTTTATCATAAATTTTTTATCAAAAAAATTACTTTTGTATAGGAAAGATTATGTTTTTATAATGAAATATAAAATCTTATAAAAAATTACATTTTTCAAGAAAAAATTATAATTTTTATAGAAAAATATATTTTTATCTATAAAAATCATATTTTTATAAAATAATTACGGTTTATTAGAAATATTACATTTTAATAGAAAAATATTACATTTGTATAGAAAGCATTACATTTTTATTTATGAAAATTACATTTTATCTATAAAAGCTATATTTTTTATCTATAAAAGTTAAATATTTATTGAAAAAATTATATTTTTATGAAAATAATTATGTTTTTTACAAAAGATTACATTTTAATCAAAAAAATTATATTTGTATAGAAAAAATTATAGTCTTATAGAACTTATCAAAATTACAAATGAAATTTAATTCTACATGCACTAGAAAAAATGATGCATCTTGTTGGAGCCATAACTTTTGACTATTTTGTCTATTTGCTTGGAAATTTAATATTTGTATATAAAATATAATTTTTCTATAAAAAGGTAAATTTTTATATAGAAATGTAATATTTTTTAATAAATATGTATTTTATTTTTATAAAACCTAATGTTTTTACAAAAAAATGTAATTTTTATAGTTAATTTTTTTTTTTTAATAAAAATATAATACTTTCTATAAAATGTAATTTTTTTTATAAAACATAATGTTTTTATATAAAAATATTATTTTTTATAGTTAAAAGGCCTTTTGTATAAAAAATCTAATATTTTCTATAAAATGTAATTTTTTAATGAAAAATTAATTTTTTCTATTAAAGTGTAATCTAACCTAGTAAAATATAATATTTTCTATAAACAAATATAATTTTTTGTTACAAAAATGTAATTTTCTATAAAAAAAATGTAATATTTTTCCATAAAAATATGCTCTTTCCTATAAAAATATTACCTCTCCTTTTGTAATATGTTTCATATGAGAGTGCAATATTAGATTCTTTGAAATGTTTATAGCACTTGTATTATCACACTTTACTGAAATAGGCTAACTAAAATGAATACCAAGATATTTTAGAGTTTTATTTATCCAAATTATTTAGGTGCAACATGATACTGCTACAATTTATTTTACCTCTATTATGGATAAGGATAATATCCCTTTCTTCTTGCTATTCTATGCTACAATTCTATCATTGAGATAAAATGCACCTCCATTGGTGCTCTTCTTGTATCTATGTAACCTACCTAATCAACATACAAATATGAAATAAGTATGAAATCCTTACCTTTTGGGTATCAGAGACTATATTGCATTATTCCTTTGAGATATTACATGATGTGTTTTATTGCTATGACATGTGTTTCTTTTGTACTTACTTGAAATCGTGAAACCATGTAACTGACCTATAAAATATGTATATTTTTATAGAAAAAATATGTTTTTATAAAAATATTATATTCTTATAGTAAGGATTACATTTTAATGAAAATATATTATATTTTTGTAAAAAAGAAAAGAATACTATATTTTTATAAAAATGAATATTTTTAACTATAAACATTATGTTTTATAAAAAAACTTAGATTTTTTTATAGAAAATATTATAATTTTATAGGAAAAATAACATTTTTATAAAAAAAAATATTACAATTTTATCATAAAATAAACCTTTTATTGAAAAAAATATTTTTTTATAAGAAAGATTATGTTTTTATGATGAAATATAAAAGTCTATATAAAAATTATATTTTTCTAGAAAAAATTATATTTTTTATAAAAAGAATATATTTTTATAGAAAAATATAATTTTTATCTATGATAACCACATATTTATAGGAATGTAATATTCTTCATATAAATGTATTTTATTTTTTATAAAACCTAATGTTTTTACAAAAGAATGTAATTTTTATAGATGAAGGTAATTTTTTTTATAAAACTTGATGTTTTGATATAAAAATATAATTTTTTATAGTTAAAAGTTTATGTTGTATATATATATGTATATATATATATATATATATATAAATTTAATTTTTCTATGAAACTTTAATTTTTCCTATTAACATGTAATCTATCCTAATAAAAAATATAATATTTTCTATAAAAAATGTAATTTTCTTTGTAAAAATGTAATGTTTTTCCATAAAAATGTACTCTTTTGTATAAAAATATTACCTGTCCTTCTGTAATATGTATCATGTAGGAGTGCATTACTACATTCTTTAAAATATTTTTACAACTTGTTTATCACACTTTACTGAAATAGGCTTACTGAAATGAATACCAAGATCTTTTAGAGTTTTTTTCATCCAATGTATTTAGGTGCAATATGATACCACTACAATATATTTTTCCTCTATTATGGATAAGGATAATAACTCTTTCTTCTTTCTATAGCATGCTACAAGTGTATCATTGAGAAAAAAAATGCACCTCCATTGTTTCTCTTCTTTTCATCCACATAACCTACCCAATAAACATCCATATATAAAATAAGTATGAAATCCTTACCTTTTGCGTACCAAACACTGTAATACAATATTCCTTTGAGATACTACAAGATGTGTTTTACTCCTATGATATGTGTTTCTTTTGTACTTGCTTAAAATAGTGCAACCATACAAATTGCCTGTTAAATACCTATATTTTTATAGGAAAAATATATTTTTATAAAAATATCACATTTTAATGAAAAAAAAAATTATATTTTTATGAAAAAGAATATTTTTAAATATAAAAATTATGTTTTAAAAAAAACTTAGATTATTTTATAGAAAATATTATAATTTTATAAGAAATATTACATTTTTATTATAAAATGGGTATTCAAAATAAAGTACAAAGATAATGGTACACTTGATAAGCATAAGGTCTGACTCATTACCAAAGGGTATGCTCAATAGAAAGGTATCGACTATGAGGAGACTTTTGCTCCCACATCCAGAATGAAGACCATCATAATTGCTTTTGTAATGGTAGCATAATTTGGTTGGAAAGTCCATAAAAAGGATGTGAAGAGTGCCTTTCTTAATGGATACTTAGAGGAAGAAGTCTAAATGTAGCAACCTAAAGGATTTGTGATTGATCTAAGAAAAATAAAAGTGTGTAAATTGATAAGTCTCTATACAGTTTGAAATAGGCTCCATAAGCCTACTATATGAAACTTGATTTCCATCTACTACAACATGACTTCAAGAGGAGTCTATATGATCCTACCCTCTACATTTAATAACATGGGGGGAAGATTTTCATAGTTTTAGTTTATGTTGATGATCTAGTAATCACATGAAACAGTGAGGAGTTGATCGTATCTTATAAAGATGACCTTAAATGATCATTTGACATGATTGATCTTGGTTTACTTCACTATTATCTTAGATTGGAGGTTTGGTAGATGCAAGATCAAATATTTATTTCATAGATGAAGTAGACTAATAAGCTATTGGAGAAATTTATGATGATATAATATGACCTGATGTCCATACCAATTGAACCTAGTTTACATTTTTTATACCATGATTGTTCTCCATCAGTAAATACAACTCTTTACCATCAGCTAATTGGAGGGTTAATTTACCTAGCATACACTAGATTAGATATTTATTATGTTGTTAGATATCTTTCAATATTTATGCATGAACTAAAGAAGGCCCATTAGACCGTGTCAAAGCATATTTTAAGATACATCAATGGCACTAATAGTTATGGCCTAGAGTACAAGAAGAATGATTAGTTCATCTTGTCTAGATACACAGATGTAGATTATAGAGGATCCTTAGATGATAGAAGATCGATGATAGGATATGTGTTCTTCCTTAGATCTAAACTAATTTCATGGGGTAGCAAGAAGCAAAGCATCACATCCAAGTCTACCATAGAGTTGGAATATCATGTTGCAGGAGATGCTATTTGTGAAGTAGTATGGTTACATCTTATTTTAATAGGCATTGGAATTCCATAGAAATAAACCATAGTTCTACATTATGATAATCAAGGTGTAGTGAAATTGGTTTGAAATCCTTAATTTTACAAGCACATCAAACATATTGAGATACATGTGCACTTTATTTAAGATCATATTTTAGTACAAAATATTCAACTCTTGTACATTTCTATGAAAGAGCAAATTATATATATCTTCACCAAATCTCTTGATAATGAAAAGTTTGAATACTTTCGAAGCTTCCTGTCATATTCTCTAAAGACCTCATTTAGTATGGGAGGGTATTAGAAATAATACATTAGATACATTAGGTATCTAGAGCTACATTAATAAATGTAATATTAATATATTTAACTTTACTTATTATGTTTACTTTACTATTAGGGTTTACTTATTCCACTACAATTATTGTACAAGAATGTAATTCTTAAATACTAATATATTTAAATCCATCCCTCAATAATGCAAAGCACTCTCTTAATTATTCTCAAATAATTTTTTATAGGAAAGATTATGTTTTTATAATGAAATATAAAATTTTATAAAAAAGTTACATTTTTCTAAAAACATAATATTTTTTATAAAAAGAATATATTTTTATAGAAACATATTATTTTTTATAAAAAGAATATATTTTTATAGAAAAATATAATTTTTATCTATAAAAACCATTTTTTTATAAAATAATTACATTTTATTAGAAAATATTACATTTCAATAGAAATATATTACATTTTTATATAAAGCATTAAATTTTTATCTCTAGAAATTACATTTTTATCTATAAAAAATATATTTTTATCTATAATTGTTAAATATTTATGGAAAAATTATGTTTGTTTAGAAATGATTATATTTTTATAAAAAAGTTATTTTTTATACAAAATATTACATTTTAATAAGAAAATTTACTTTTTTATAGAATAATATTATATTTTTATAGAAAAAATTATATTTGTATAAAAAAATTATAATCTTATAGAAATTATCAAAATTACTAATGAAATTTAATTCTACATGCATTAGAAAAAGTGATACACCTTTCCAGAGCCATTTTATCTGTTTGCATTAAAATTTAAAAGGTGGTTCTATATGTGTGTTCTCCATTAGGCATTTTTTATATAAAAATATAATTTTATATAAAATTTTTTTTATATAAATGCAATATTTTTTTTATAAAAATGTATTTTATTTTCATAAAACCTAATGTTTTTACAAAAAAAGGTAATGTTTATGGTTAAAAGTCTATTTTTTAATAAAAATATTATATTTTCTATAAAATATTTTTAAATAATATATAATTTTTTATAGTTAAAGGTTTTTTTATATAAATATATAATATTTTCTATAAAAATGTAATCTATCCTAATAAAAAATATAATATTTTCTATAAAAAATGTAAATTTCTATATAAAAATGTAATATTCTTCCATTAAAATGTACTCTTTCTTATAAAAATATTACCTTTCCTTTTGTAATATTTTTTGTGTGGGAGTGCATTACTATATTTTTTGAAATGTTTATAGCACTTGTATTATTCACACTTTATTGAAATAGGCTCATTGAAATCAGGATCTTTTAGAGTTTTCTTCATCCAAAGTACTTAGGTACAACATGATAGCGTTGCAATATATCTGGCCTCTATTATAGATAATGATAATGACTATTTATTCTTATAATACCATGCTATATAAGTTTATCATTGAGATAAAATGCACCTCCATTGGTGCTCTTGTTTTCATCCACATATCTACCCAATAAACATACAAATATGAAATAAGTATGAAATCCTTACCTTTTGGGTACTAGAGTAATACATTTTCTTTTGAGATACTACAAGATGTATTTTACTGTTATGATAAGTGATCGCATTCTAAATCTTATATCTATCATTGAAGAAGCTAAATCTAATAAACATAGGATCTATTATTATTTTGTAGACTTCAGGAAATCATTTGATACTATTCCTTGATAGTTACTAGTTCAAATGTTGAAGGATTTGGGAATTCCAAAGGAGGTTACTTTGTTGGTTATGACCTTATATGAAAAAATCACTAGACAAGTTAATATTGGATGTATTAAAATATAAGATTTTCATAGTACTATAGGGGTTAAACAAGGCTAGCCACTTTCACCTACACTCTTTGGATTGTATATTGATGAATTAGAGGTCCTCATTATGGACTCTCTAGCTAAGAGTATATGTTGCTTACTTTTTGGTGATGTTATTGTTATTTTACTATTTTTTGATGATATTATCCTAATGTCACACATAGAAATAGGATTTCAATAACAACTAGATATACTTGGTACTTACTCTAACTTACATGGATTAGAAGTTAATCTCCATAAAACAAAGATTATGACATTCAACTACCCAAGAAAGATCTCTCTTCTTTTCACATCACACACAAAGAGAAATTTGTTGAGACTGTCACATCATACATATACTTATGAGTTCTTTTCATAATACCTACCTTAAACATGATGCTTGCATCTCAAGCAAGGTTAAAAAAAGGGTATGTTATCTTAGCCTCTTTGGATAAGCAATTCTTTCAGCTCTAGTTTAAGGGTATCAATATGAAGATCAAACACTTTCACACTCTTGTTACCCCCACATTACTCTATGGTTGTTAAGTTTGGGGTCCTAGGTTCATAAAGTTGGGTTGTTCTTGTATTAAAAGGGTCCTCATCTCAATGTTGTCCAAGTTCATTCATTCTAAGAGAATTATTCCACATTTCTAGCTTTTTTTAATGCTTGACCATTATTTACAACTACATTATTTCATGCTATCTCTATACTATATAGATTCCATTGTATACTAGATTTGAGAAGATATCCATACTTAACATTATAGTCCTCCATATAGTTAAGAAATTACTGGTATGCTCACACTACTACTCTACTTCAAACTCTTAGATTTTACATCATGAGAATTCATCCTACTAAGTCATCAATTAATACACCATATTCCAATAAGGATATTCGAAATGAGATCTACTTAGCATATATAAAAACTACTTAGACTGATCCAAATGGACCTATTTCATCAAAATTGCTCTATTACTCTCACTTTTATCTCCAACTAGAGAATGGTTTGATCACTAATCCAAAATATAACTTGACATAGATTCCACATAACCTCAAGTTTCCTTTATCTCAACTACGTATTGAGATAGATCATCACCTCCCTAATTAGCATATTTATATATTATGCAATCTTGATGTGTAATTCAAGGATTATTTCATTTTTTCTTATCCTGTCTACTATGAAATATGAGGTAGATATTATTGTAGAGATAACAATACACCGAAGTCTTGGATTAATTATGAAGATCATAAATGCATTGCCCTTTTCATCCAAGAATTGTTCAATCTTAGAAAAAAAACTACTTAGTAACATTTTGTAGAGGATAATAGGATCTTGAATTATCACTTCATTTTTCCAACCTCCAAAAGCCATGACCAGAAAATGCCAAGGTGATCATAGAGATACAATAAAAATCTCTTATCGTCTACTCCAACAGGGACCATCTATGAGGATATCAAACTCTTATATCACTCACTTCTTTACACCCTTGAATGTTGGGAGAAATCCTTGATTCATAGACCTTGTGTATGTTTTGTTTATTTTTTTCTTATTTTATTTTTAGTCGAGTTACACTAGGCACTCCCATTGCTTTGTATATGGGTGGGTGAAAGAATTTGGGTCCACTTTAAGGCCAAAAAGTGGAAGTGTTTTCCTTTATTTTTAAGTTTGGGTATGATTGATCTCAAAAATTGAATAACTTAGACATGGAATCATGAAAAAGATCACTAGGATGAAAATGTAATGCTTAGAGTCTAGTTTTTAAATATATAAATTTTTCCAATACCCAGATCATAGAATTTAAAATTTGATAAGATGAACAAAAATCACTTTTTAAACAAAATTATATTTAGACCATACCATGCATGTGCCCGTACACCATAATTTGACTAAAATCAAGGTATATTTTTAACTCCCTTTGGGAAAATATACCTAACATATTGGAGCTTATCTTGGATATTTTTTCATAATTTTTAAATCAATATTTTTTTATTAATTTTGTACTGGGCATGTTTGTGGTTTCAAAAAGTGCTCATGTTTTTCCATCATAATTTGATCTAAACTTAATCTTTTTTTAATTTTTTTTTATTATAGATAATTCTATGAAGCTTTTATTCCTGTATAATTTTTTTCATAACTTCACCCAAAAAAAAAATTATTAATAAAATAAGAGACCCTCATATTTCAAGCATATATACCATATTTAATAAAAAATAATTAAAAAATATAAAATCTTATCCAATTGTAAAATAAATTATATATTTTAAATCTACACTCTTTAATCTATAATGGGTTTTAGTTTCATAAAAAAATTATACCAAAAGCTCCATCAAACGTATGCATGAAGTTGATATTTTCTATTAAACTTACCCTAAACATATAGTTGCTAAGTGTTGGTTCACCAAGCTAAGTTTTCAAATCTAAATACAAAGTGAAATTGTAGATTCAAATATCAGGAT
>Ga0115846_100871_pt1 | contig 14896 bp, 17 predicted proteins | sample InSIn5gowninarea_2_FD_83860 | JGI IMG/M metagenome (GOLD analysis project Ga0115846, IMG submission 83860)
GACGAGGCCGTGGAGGTGATGTAACGGGAGGACATGAAGAAGGTGGTCGGCAGATGTGTATTTCCAGGCTTGTTGAAGGGAGCGGCACTGTGCTGTTAGAGCAGGTTGGGGGAGGAGCACTCCCTTCTGCTTCTTATCAGTTGTACATCCTAGAAAACCAAGATGACGAATCGTACAGGTCTGTTCGTAGTCCCTGAGGTATATAGGATCATCCCTCCCTTTTCCTCTCCATTTGCCTCCAATGTAATTTTTCCATCCTCCATATTCTTCCACCCCATGCTCTTCTCCACACCCACCAGCCTCGGCCTCGTCTCCAACTCCTTTCCCAACACCTCTCTTGCCTTAGCCTCGAACTTTGTCGAGCTGAGTAACAATGGCGCTCCACTATGCTGCAGTATATACTGCAGTTCGCTGGTTGGAAAAGCTGGACTCAAAGGCAACGCAATGGAATGTGCTCCGAAAATTGAGAGCAATGTTACTATTCTCCATCAGCGCCCTTTATCCCGGAGAGTACTGGTATTCCTGCCGCACCTACATAGTCATATCCATTCTCCACCAAGAATGCCACAGGCGTGCCCTCTATATTTGTCTTCCCAGCTTCTTGGAGAAGCTTGTCTTTCTTGGAAGCTACATCTTGGAGCAATTGACCGTAGGTGAAGGACCGGCCAGAAGGGCAGTGGATTATCACTGTCGATTGAGGATCGTGCGAGGAGATGGCTTCGAAGATGGGGAGTTTGGGTAGGGTAGTGGTAGACATTGTGCGTAGATGAGAAGGGAGTGGTGGAAGAGATGGCTGTGTGAATACTCGAACAATAGTTGAAGCTGAAGCGAGTGTTCTTCTCCTCCACATCGCAAGGAGACAAAGAAGGAAAGAAAAGCTGAAGTACTTGTGAAATTATCACATGCTGTGTAATCGAATTGACGGATATGGTGCGGAGTAAAATTAGGTAGCAAAAGTCTGTGTGCATATCGTAAACCCCGCATTCACCCCACCATTTCAACCAACACCACCTGCCATTCAAATTAATATAGAAATCGATGCAATAATCCAATAATTATAAAAAAAATATGTACAGATAGCCCGCCTTGTGTACTCAATATTTCGTGTACCACCCTTTTGCTTTGCGCAACGCGCGTACGCGAGCTGGAATTAAGAGTATAAGGGTATCGATTAAGGCCTGTGGAACCGCCCACTATGCCTCTCTAATCCACCCTTTCAATGTCTTAATATCCTCTCGATTTTTTCTTAATAAATAGATATTAGGGTGTCGCCGATGCAAAATACCCTTCAACGCGCGCCAGACATGCTCGATAGGGTTCATATCTGGACTGTGAGGTGGCCAGTCAATCACCCATATTCCGTGGCTCTTAAACCACTCCTTCGTCGCGTTTGAAACGTGGATTTTGGCATTGTCTTATTGAAAGATCCGACCCGGTGTATATTCATCTAAAAGCCCTTTCGTCAGAGCTTCAATATATGACCAGCTCGTATATCCATTCTTCGGTGCGTCAGGGTCTCGTTCCATTATGATCAATTCAGACCTCCCCCCTAGCCATATAGCCCCCCACACTATAATTGATATCGCAGGCTTGCCGTGGTTCGTGATATTAACTATTTTCGGGTTCGTACGCTCGTGAGTTAGTCGCCAGACCCAGCCAGTAGGATTAAAGGTGTCGCTGGCCACTGTACATTCGTCCGAAAAGATACCCTATATTAATGATTAATCGCGACTTCAACACCTTATATAAAAGAGACGTACGCGAGTCAATTCTACCTCTTTTCCGCGCCACTCGCGCTGATATCGGTTCCACTGAAGGACTGCTCGTGGCGAGAGGTATATTCGACGAAGAGACTTCCAGTGCTTTAAGCCCGTCGAGCGTAAAACACGCCGAATAGTATCGCGAGAGGGCTTTTTGTCTAGTGAGTCGCGACACCACTTAATTAAGGCGTCGTACGAAGCACTCGGGTCCTTTCGCATATGCCTAAAAAGGGCTCGTCTTTCTCTTCGATTTAATAGTGGCGGGCGGCCAGTACGAGGTTGTGGAGTGGTTGTAGAAGTGCGTAGATACTGATTAAATATCTTTGTGACGGTATTACGGTGGCAGCTATAACGTACCGCTAGAACCGACGGCTTCTGACCATTTAATCGGTCAGATATAATACAATTTTTTTGCTCATTTGATAGCTGGCTATTTTTCATTCGATTTGCATTCAATTTATTAGCAAAAGCCTTACGTGGGGATGGCATAGTGATGTATTAAAAGAGTGATGGGGATGGTAGAACGCGTTCACGCGTATCGCGATTTAAAGTGCACACAGACTTTTGCTACCTAATTTTACTTTTGGTCGCACAGAAAGACCCGACAATGTACAACGGGATTCGGGATCGTTTTTCCAGATTCTCCGTGCTGGGTATTTCCCGTGATGACTTTGACGTGCATGAACCCGACCTCGGCTTAGGAGACCTTTTGGTACTATTTTGTCGAAATGTAAACAAAGCGCAGCGCCTCGATGATACGCCAACCCTTATTCGCTCTCACAAAGCGTAGACTGGCTATGATGACGAACCAGACGCCTATGGAAGATGCTATTCGATCCAAGGTACCTATCCCCTTCTGGTACCCTCTGTTGATTCCCTTTTCAACGAAACCTAATATCGCGCAAGTTGATGACTTCACTCTCGCCCACACACCTGGAAATACATAATGACTCCCACCTACACACTCATCATACCGCTATGGCAGGAAACACATCAAGAGAAACACATTTTAGAGTCGTGGTAACGAGCGAGGCGTTCGAGGGCAAGATGCAGCCCGCGAGACACAGGATGATCTATGGGCTGTTGAACGAAGAGATGAAAAAGGAGGGGGGCATTCATGCGCTGCAACTGAGGACGAGGACGGTAGGAGAGTGGGAGAGGGAGCGAGAACGGGAGGGTGAGAATGGCAAAGTGGAGGAAGACCAGGGACTGAAGAAGGGGGCCGAAGATGGTAGGTGATTGTACGAAGAGAGATATGGAGAATGAAAACAAACATGCGGTACGAAAAGGACGTCAGCCGCGGAAGATGCCTGGGGAGTCGGTAGCCGGAGCGTACATTGTTCGTGTTGCAAGGTTCGGTTGACGATAGCAAAGACCGTCTAGCATATGCTACGATGCACGGAAGCTTTGGCATGTGTGGGAGAGCGCCGTCTGTGCAACTTCAGAGGCTAGCACGCAAATTGACGAATGCTCCTCGATGCAAGTTCGAATTGGACTGAAGTCGACAGCAAGTATCTCACCCCATGGCTTGTGATACCTTCTCAGTCTTTCATTGAGTTTCCACCCTCTCTTCTCTCACATCCATGACCCACCCTTTCGGTCTCTCCCTCCCTCTAACAACCATGCCATAGACCGCCATCTCCACCTTCTCCACACAAGTACTCATAACCTCCATCTTCTTCTGTATAGTCTTACCAAACCCACTGCCACCATATTCATTTGTGTCCAGGCTCTCGAACGCTGCTCTCATAATCCTCAAATCCATCATGATATCCCTTTTGCCCTGGTCTGTCGACTCTGCCTTGTCCCCATGCAGGCGCTGAACAGAGCCAGGTAAAGAGCCAGACGTTGCAATGGTAGTAATCCCGAATCTCATCAACTCCCCTATCAAATCGAACAGACCGAGGAGGTAATCATCACTTGTCAATAAAATACCGTCCGGTAATTTCGCAGCAGCTTCAAAGACGGTGATCAATGTTTGGTGCATGAGATAGTGCTCAAAGGAGATAGCTTCAATGAATTCTTGTATACCGGATGAGATGGACCGTTGATAGCGCCATGCATTGATTCCCGTTAGATCTGGAACTATGGACTCAAACAGCTTCGTGATCGTTTCATATCTATCTTGGATGTTGAGAGCGATCTCCGGTGGTATCTCAGCTTTCAATGTCCGGACTCTGGTTCCGTCAATTACTTGACGCTGAGGAGCTTCACGTTATCCGCTCGTACCTTTGCAGCGCGAATATTCTACTTGCAGTAAGTGATGAACGGGTATGAGAGGAGCTTGACTGTGCACATCTTCTTACTACTTGCCGTGATATCTCTGCTAGCCTTTATGACCCGTTCTCGGCGGTCATGATGTTCGTCTAGTTCTGCGCGGAAGACTTCGAACATGGGCATGTATGGGGAGCCCTGGTCGTCGCTTGGGATTTTGGAGGTACCATCGTGATGTCTCTTTACTCCTATAGTGGGAAGGGAGACAGCCATCACGACCGAAGTAAGGGACCAGAAGTCTGTATCCTATAATGGAAGGGTCTATGAAAGCTTCTAAAGTGATGACGGGAAACCTGTCGGAAATACCCGGCTCAGTTCGGGAAGATTAGCCGGACACTAGGTGCAGCCTTCCAATCTTCAAGCCTCTAGTTCTTGTTGATTGTGTACAGAGCCTATTCGGACATGACATGGAAAAGTAGTTTGATACACACTGCATGACAATCGACGTCATTTGCAGACCTTCACAGCCAGTATCGTAGATAAGTCCAATCCCGATCCTGGAGAAGCTGCCATTGAGAATCCAGTCTAAGCGAGCTTCACTCATCTTAAGACCAATCAATCTTACACATATTCTTATTTCGGACTCCTTCGAAATAAGATTAGCATACTCTCGCACCATCTCAATCCAGCGTATCCGCAGCAGCCTCGAAGCCTCGGTCCCATGACCCCCTCACAGCCTGTTTGGTCGCATGTCCGGGTCTCATAAAAGCACCATTATGTTCCTTGCCCGACGAATACCCCACCATCGCATTATCAAACGTCCACTCAATCAGCATCTCATTCGAAGTCAACCGTTCATGAAGCCTCGGCTCCCTAATCGCCCCCTTCGCGGTCAAATTTCTATCCAGAATATGCCACAGCATCTGCGTTCCCACCATCGGGATGTGCAAATCTCCTGCAGTAGTGGTGGCAAAGTAGAAACTGTGATCTGAGACATGTTGACGATCAGGTTCGCGATCGTGCCCGATGGATGTTTGCCTGGTTCGGTGTAGTTCATGGGAGACGGAGGGAGGCCGTACATTACATCGTAGGAGGGGTTGGAGAAGTCGTCCATGCACTTGTTGAGGATGATGCCGGGAGGGGGACGCAAATTTGGAGAGCCTCAGAGGTACTCTATGGTCGAGGTCCAAGCTATGGTTAAGCCGGTGAAATCGCTGACGATGCTTGCCAATGTTACATCTCGAAGAAAGTCAAGTCCGACAATTGACAGAGCTTGAGTTCTGACGCCACAGCTCCATGTTGTACTGAAAGAGCTGTTGGCAATGCGGAATGGTCACTGAAATAGCAGAAAGCCAGTAATGAGCAAAAAGGACCACTGCTGGCGGGTACCGTTTTCGTAAGCTTGCGCAGCCGGCCTGCACATCGCTCCTTTCATGGCTGCTGAAGCGCTGCTGATGTGCAAGATACTGTTTAGAACCAGTTATTGAGACATTTGGTGGGGTCGAGGTGGAATACGTGTGGCTCCAACGGTTAACATGAGCTATTGACAAAAAAATAGAGTCGACCTGACTAGTACTTGCTGGTTGCGATGACGACCTGGATAATGTAAGAACGAGGAAGAGCACTAGCATTCTCTTCTTGAACCGTATTTCAGCTATGCTCCGCGAGTTAGCAATCGCGCTGTTTCCGAACGACTATGCATACCATATACCGCCAAACCCAGCTCAAGCCTTCAACGATCCACCTGCGAATGTAGCATCAGAATGCATTCACTGAGCTTCACCAATTCGCCCTCCAAACCTTCAAAGAGGTACTCGGCCTTGGAAAACAATCCCTCCTGCACACACCAATGGAGGCATCGTTAGTCGTAGAGTTGTCTCAGATAACGATAGACATAATGAAAATGACGATAGTCACAGTAAACAGATATATAAATGTAAACATCAGCACTCTTTGTACGTTGGCAAAATTTGAGATGAAGGAGTGATGAAAAACATCGGTGGAAGAAAATCGGATGGACTTCTTCCAAAGTTTCACCACTAGGCTGAGCTTCTCCACTCCGTTCCTGTCGGGCAAGCCATATAGTAGCTTCTGCCTTGCTTTGATAGATGTAGTGGGGACATTATGTAAGAGGATCTTGCCATGGGGTCAAAGATTGAAGTTGGGCTTCAGACTTCTGATATCGGATTGATGCATCCGCTTGCAATGAGGTTTTGGCCGGGTACATAGAGCAGAATGCCCGGACATCCGGGCTGGCTCAGATGTGCTTACATAACACATTTCTCTCTCATCGACCACATCTCAACTTCACTCTCATATATCACCCTCTTACCTCAAGATGCAACTTCTTGAGCCTTAACAGCTCAGATGAGCTACCTATAATCCTCTCATTCCCATAATGACCACCCTCTGGACCACACCCCGCATCCTCACACTCTCCTTCCTCCTCCGTCTCATTCTCCTCCTCTATGGTCTCCTCCAAGACCGTTACTCCCCTCTGAAATACACAGACATAGACTACCATGTCTTCACATCCGCCTCATTATACGTTTCACAAGGTCAATCACCGTATGAGCGAGAAACTTACCGGTATACACCTCTTCTAGCATGGATGCTCCTACCCACCACCCGGGGCGGTGCTTGGTTTGAGTTTGGAAAGGTGCTTTTTGCTTTGGGAGATCTGGCAGCGGGATGGTTGATGATCTTGCTCCTGAGAGGCGGTGATGCAGGTGGAGAAGTGGGCAAAAGAAAGCATGGGAGAGGGGAGGGAAAAGGGATGAGCCAAGAAAGAGCTTTGAAGTACGCAAGCATCTGGCTCCTCAACCCCATGGTCGCCACGATCAGCACACGTGGTAGTTCGGAAGGACTTCTCGGATTTTTCGTCATGTACTTATTGTATGCCGTCCTCAAACGACGTTTTGTCCTTGCTGGGTTCTTGCTTGGGTTGAGTGTGCACTTCAAGATCTATCCTTTCATCTATGCTCCATCCATAATCTGGTGGATGGATGATGAATGTCTTAGGTTACCAAGGGTTGGGGCGAGAGCGGGATGGTGGGAGAGGATAAGAAACTTTGTCAATAGGGAGAGGATAGTATTGACGATTGTGAGTTTTGTAACATTTGGAGGTTTGAACTGGGGGATGTATGCTTTGTATGTTTTCCCTGTCTCGAGAGGGAGGAAGTGACGGTTACTGATAGGATGACAGGTACGGATATCCTTTCCTGAAAAACACTTACTTCCACCACATTACGCGGATCGATCACCGACACAATTTCTCGCCATATAATACCCTGCTCTATCTCTCGTCTTCACGCTCTTCGCTTTCTTCCCCAATCGCCTCGGTGACACCCTCCAATATGTGGGAATTCATCACCAACATAAAACCGGAGTCTCTGGCCTTCATCCCACAATTGCTCCTCTCAGCCGTGCTCATTCCTCTTCTCCTCGCCAAAAAAGATCTAGCATCAACTATGCTGGCGCAAACATTCGCATTTGTAACATTTAATAAAGTCTGTACTAGCCAGGTGTGTCTCTTCTATTCTTATGCTTTTCCTTCCCTCTCTTCTTTCATTCTTTCATACTCCCGCCTTCCTCCCATTTTACATCCCCATCTTCCCCTTCCAACTTCTTCCTCCAGGATTGATCAGATGAAAGAACTAACAATACCGCTTAGTATTTCCTCTGGTACCTCGCCCTCCTTCCCATTCAACTTCCTCACTCCTCCTTAATCTCCCGTCCCCGTTTGGGCCTCACTGCGCTCATCCTATGGGTCGCCACCCAAGCGTGGTGGCTACAAAAAGGGTACGAGCTTGAATTTCTGGGACGGAGCACCTTTGTAGGTATGTGGTGGGCCGCGGTAGGGTTTGGGGCCGTGAATTGTTGGATATTGGGAATCATCGTGTGGGATGTGGGGATGATGCAAGAGGAAAGTGGAGGTAAAGAGGTGGACGTGGGGGAGAAGGAAGGGGGAGATATGGTTGGAGAGAAGAGTATGAGAGTACGCACAGAGACGGATGAAGGGTAGATAGGAGTTGCAGTGACATGTGAAGGTTATCGAAGTTGTATAATACAGTATATAGACACACTGCGCCAACCATATAGAACGCATCTTAAAGTGCATATCCGACCGGGTCGTAAATTGAGTTTGACATTCCATTCTGCTATGCCATCCCCGAAAAGCAAGATTCGCACTTCTATACATACACATCCCGTTCGAATTCCACCCCATCTTCATACATGCAGCACATCCCATGTTATTCGTCGTCATTCGTATTGCCATCTCCATGTCCATCTCATATTGTCTTTGAAGCCACCATCTTCATCAAAAACAATCGAACTCCCCTTCAAGATTCAGGATCCAGAGCAGATTTCTCTCCAGACTCCCAAACCATTCACCATCCATGCCCGATTACGTCAACGCACCCGCTAAGCCAGGGAGGAAATCAAAATTGAAAAGAAAATGGAGTGGAACAGGGAATGACAAAAGAAGGGGCAACGAGGACGCCGGGGCTGAAATTCGAAGAGCGTGCGTGTACGTTGTGCTTGTGCTGGCGTAGCTGATATTTGCGGCGAAAGTGGGAATGAAACGCTTTGCTATGCTTCGAGATAGACCGAATTGAAAACGATGCTGGCAGAGGGTTGAGAATAGATGCTGACAGAAATGTGATCTTCCATGCGAGAAATCAGAATCCCGGGGCTTCAAAGATATAGTGCCGAGATCGTTGTGGAGATTGCGACCTTGACTCTTCAAAGGCGGTCGAAAGCTGGTTGGGACCTCTCATTCAGCAGCGACTGCTCCTGGTAGCGCTAAGTATGAGGAGACTTTGATCGAAAGCGGTCTAGACTTTGGCCACTTCTCTCCATTCAGGATGCCATTCGTGTACCCCATTTCGCCCAGATCAGGAGCTTTCTCCATGTAATCAGCTGCTGGACGAGACCGGGCTAGTTCATGAACGATATGTTCGCTCCAGATGCCTGTGCATTTGTTGTTGGCGAGCTGGAAGTAGGGGTTCAGGGGAGGGTTGGCTGAGTCTGATGACGTATTAGCATTTTGTTAAATAGATGAAACGAATGCGAGATAGGACGACATGGAATTGTAGCCAAGGGGTAAGGTGGACTAACCAAGGTCAATAAATCTGATTCTCATATAGTCCAAAGCCTGCAACCTCCGTAGTGACCTCACCCCTGCAAGCACCAGACTCTCGAACGCGTAAATGAAATTGGTATCCATGATACCCGTCCCATCATTCCAAAGCAAGTTCGGTCGACAGACATTCTTGACTATCAATTCCACGCTCTTGAGTCTCGAAGTCCGGGGATCTGATAGTCGGGCAGCCTTGTCAAAGAAGGACCCACATACCCTGCCCGTATATGCGAGGTGCTCTAAAGCAGGCATAGACTTGGCCATTTCAACACAGAAATGCGTTTGTCCCAACACCTTACGAGCGAAGAGTGGCGAGACGACCTCACGCTTGAAATCGCCTTCTAAGCAGATGTTGATGTGTGTAAGATTGGCAGGCATGCTGGGAAGTATGGTAGCCATGGAGAGGTACGCCTTTGATTTTGGTCGCGCGTAGGAGCTGTGCCACTCATTAAGGTTGGGAAGTGCATTTAGGATGTGTTTGAAATCGTCTCGTTCACGAATGATATTCCATTGGCCCTTGATGACTAGAGTTCGGATGGAATCGATAGTTGGGAGGAAGAGATCGGGTTGTGGATTCGAGAAGTAGGTGCATTTCGGTGGCTTCTTCCTCTCCCCACCTTCCAATGTCAAAACCACTGCATCTGGAAACGTCCATTGAATGAACCTGAAGGTCTCCTCCAAGGTACAATTATTCGACGGCGATTGATATAAGCTTCCCGCAGGTGCACTCTCCAACCCCGCATGCTGCAAGGACATGAGCACGATCGATCTGTCCATCTGGCTGGTCGGAAGTCTTCTCATCTGATCGGTAATGATAGGCTTCTGCTGGAACACTGGGAACCAGACCTCGATATGCTTAACATATTCCCTCAGGTGTGGATGATCCGCAAACCATATCATGGCCTGCTCCACCGAATTTCTCGTCCCCTTGACCTTCAAATGTCTGTATAAACGATCTTGGATCAATCGTCTCCACTCCTTACTCACCAGCGCCAGTTGTGACACTTCCCTACGCCTCGAATGCCTTAGTGCTGAACCCCATCCCCGCAACACCCTCGATTTTCCTGGCACCGACAACCTTGAAGCAGATGACCGTACACCAAACAGATGATCTAGAACGCATTCATGAATCTCCAATGGTAGCTCATGCAGTGGACTGTTAACGAGAGGTGAATTTGGCGGAAGCTTCCCTAACCCCACACCCAATTCATTCGATCGTCTAGGACATTGAATCTCTCCTTCCAAGAGATCCTGTTTCGGGAATGGTGTACTCTTCGGTCTGATAATAGTCGGAGGACTTTCGCTTTGTGAAAGTTTCATGTCGACTAAGACATACGTACGAGTAGCGGTGGGTGTCGAAGGAGCGGGCGTAACGGGTGTGGAAGCGGTGGTCATGATGGGATAGAGGATGGGATTGTGGTGGTGTGCGATGTGATCTTCTCTACCCTCCATGCTGGGAAACATTGTCGTAATCTGTATGGGCTCTACGCTAGCCATTCGATATGCTCTGCGCAGCCGGAGATGGCCGCATCAAAGGGGGGCAGACAGAGTGGGAGGTGGTCTGGCTTGAGGTCGCGTGTCTGTTCTTATCGGCGGCTTGAGAGCTCAGGAGGGGTTCGGCGCAAACAGTCTGACGCAGAGGGTAAGGCGAATGGGTGGGTTGGTAAAGTTTGCAAGGTGAGAATGTATATCGAAGGTGAAGGGGTCAGGTTGTGCGCAGAGTGGGCAGAGTGTTGGGCCGTTGGTAGGGGTTTGGGTCCTCCTTGATGCTGCGGTTCGAGATCGGACTGCAGCTGGTTCTTTGATGCGTTGGGCCGAATGATCCTGGTCCGGCCAGCGTTGATCATGTAACGATGGTCGAAGGGGTTGTATCGCATGTGTCTTCGTCTCAGCTTCGAAGTGGTGTCGTGGATTCACCAACAGTTCCGGGCGGATGTGGGAAGGAATTGTGCTGGGGAATGTCACGTAATTTGACGGAGAGAGGGGCTTGGCCTTTCGCAAGGGGCGGAGCGGATTGATTACGGTTTACTTTACTTCCCAGTCTCGCCAGTGTCTCAAAACTCAAATTCCACATCAACGCAAGTAGACTCCACCCAAATAAAATAGGAGAGTGCAATCAATATCAATCATATAAAACCACAGAGCGGTCATGTTTGACTTGATTTACTAACACTATCTACCTAGAGCTTGGCCAACAACATAACAAGGCTTTGATGCCTAATACGATGAGTAATCCAGCTGGCGGCTTATTAATCTGGTCGTAGTCGAGTTGTCTATCCATCATATGCTACAGTATATGTACAAGTCATGCGTGTCCATGTCTACAAAATCCCCTTTACGACAACCATGACTGTTCTATTGCGACATAGGGATGGTGGTGATACATGGTGACATCAAACACAAACGGCATGGCTTTGCAATCTCAAGTGCCACTCTTCTTGTTTTTGTCATGCTGCGCTTGCTCGTACGCAGCAACTAGCTCTTTCCTGTGCACTGATCAGTACCCAACTTCATTGTATTCAGAGGGTTAACGCACTGTAACTGCCCTGGCGTAGGAGCATAATGACTGAATTCCATGCTGAATTCTCCCTTCCCCTGTGTCGCCGCCCTCAACTGCGAGCTGAACCCAAACATAGCATTCAAGCTACAGTCAGCATACATAGTGAAGTCCTCTGGTCCGATCTCTGTGTCACTAATAACAGCATTCCTCTTGTTCATGAGTCCCACGACGTTGCCCTGAAACTCATTCGGCGAAGTGATGACCGTCTTCATCAACGGTTCCAAGACTTGTGGTTTGGCCTCTTTGAAAGCTTTGCGAAAGGCTTGCTTGGTGGCCATGTTGAACGCATGGTCTGATGAATCCGTGGTGTGAATTGCTCCATCGTTGATCTCCATGTGTGTGCCTAGGACCGGATGGCCGAGTAAGGGACCTTTTCTGCATGATTCGAAAAAGCCCTTTTCACACGCTCCCAGCCACTTCTCGGAAATGGCTCCACCAACTACTTTTTCGGTGAAGGTTGACGGTGCATATCCGGCTGTCTCTGGCTGGATGGGTTCCATAAACCCCATCACACGAGCATAGTCACCAGCACCTCCAGTCTGCTTTCTCAAAGTATGATCGAACTTGACCTGCTGAGTGATTGTCTCGCGATATGCCACTTGGGGTTTTCCAGTCTCGACTTCCACCTGGTATTCTCGTCGCATGCGCTCAACATAAATATCAAGATGCAATTCGCCCATTCCAGAAATGATAGTCTGCTGACTTTCCAGGTCGACATGTACCCTGAAGGTCGGATCTTCACGTTGGAAACGATTCATAGCCTTGCTGAAGTTCGCACCATCTTTGCTCGACTTCGGCTTGATTGACAACGAGATGACAGCGTCAGGGACATACATGGAGGTCATTGAATATGGCAGTCCTCCATCAGTGAAAGTGTCTCCAGATGCGCAATCTACCCCGAACACAGCGCAAATTTCTCCAGCGCCAATCTCATTGACTTCCTCCATCTCGTTAGAGTGCATTCGCACAATTTTCGGTATCCTGACCTTCTTCTCAGTCCGAGCATTGAAGACGTTCATGGTCCTCTTCAAGCTTCCTTGATAGACTCGAATATACGTCAATTGGCCGAAATTACTTTCTTCGAGCTTGAAAGCCAGGCCAACAAATGGTAGCGAATTGTATGACACGAGCTTGACAGGAGCCTCAGCTCTCCTCCTGTCCAAGGCTAGATTCTCAACCTCTGATGGGTTTGGAAGATAGTCGCAGACAGCATCGAGCATAGGTTGAATTGATTTATCAGCCAATGCACTTCCCATCATGACCGGTGTGAACTTCAACGAGATTGTCGCCCTCCTGATCGCAGCCTTGATCTGGTCCTGGCTCGGCACCCTCTCGTCCAAATAGATCTCCGCAATTTCATCATCCACATCGGCCAACGTTTCAATTAATCTGTTCCTTCGCTCCTCTGCCACTTTCTTCACGGGCGCCGGAATCTCATCCGTCTCTCTTATTACTTCTCCTCTGGGCCCATCGTTGTATATGGCCTTCATCCTGATTAGATCCACCACGCCCTTAAATTCGTCCTCAGCCCCGATTGGCACCTGAATCGCGGCAGCATGTATCCTCAGTTTCTGAGTGATTTGGTCCACCGCCTTCCAAGGATTGGCGCCCATCCGATCCATCTTGTTGATAAAGCTGATTCTCGGGACGTTATACCTCCTCATCTGCCTATCTACGGTGACAGTCTGACTCTGCACGCCACTCACTGCACACAGAATCATGACAGCCCCATCCAGCACTCTTAGCGCCCGCTCAACTTCTATCGTGAAATCGATATGTCCTGGTGTATCAATCAAATTGATGTGGTACTTCTCCTCCTTCCCATCTTCTACCTTCTTCCAATCGCAGAAGGTTGCTGCGGACTGGATAGTAATCCCCTTCTCCCGTTCCAGCTCCATAGAGTCCATCTTAGCGCCAACGGCATCTTTGCCTCGTACTTCATGGATTGAGGATATGCGTCCGGTGTAGAAGAGCACTCGTTCGGTGGCGGTGGTTTTGCCGCTGTCGATGTGTGCCTGTCATTTCAAGATCAGCTTGCGCGGTTGTGAAGTACCATTGTACATACTGCAATACCAATGTTTCGTACTCTTGCCAGTCGCTGACTTTCTGCATTACTGAGATTATCAACAATGGCTTGTTGCGTGAGAGCAGTAGGATCGGCTGCTTGTTGGAGGCTAAGGTGCGAGGTATCAGTCAATCTGCTCTGCTCATCAAGATGCCGACAAGACATACACAGCTTCTGCAGCACCGGAACGCGCTATCGTAGTCCGCGAGAAAGGTCTGTAGTAGATCCTGAGCCTCCATGTTGAAGCTCTGGAAAGAGCGGGACCCCGAATGAAGGCATTGGAAAGCAACAAGCACGGAGCAGAACCGCGAGTCCTTGAAGCGAGCACAGAGGCTTCTGCCAAAGCTGATAGCCTAGCAGCTCCTTGGATTTGCATGATTGACTGCAGCTTGTTCCGGCGAGAAAGTAAGTATCAAGGGCCTGGTGGGCCTTGGGGGCCTTGGTGCGCCATTATAGAATTTTATAAAGATTGATCGAAGGCTTCTGGCCAATCGAGCCAATGAGCAGCTAGCTGTCATTACTGTACAGCACGGACACGGACACGGAACACGGAACACGGAGTAGGAGTGCGAATGCTCCGAGGGGGTTCAAGGGGAGCGACACTGAAGGGTAAAATAAATTCGACTTGGTCAAGAAGGAAGAAATACGATGAAGCAAAAATATCGAAGTGTAAGGTGTATTTTGATGGAGAGAAGCGAAAGACTTGTTGTTGGATTGCTGCTTGCCTACAGCATTACATTATAGGACTACCACCAACAGCCTCGATCTCGATACCCAAACAATGGGTGCACGGTTGAGAGTACACTGAGGACGAAGAGACGGCTACGAGGTCACCGAGGGTCGAGGAGGTCGAGGAGGTCTAGGAGTCCAAAGCCTCGAATGAGGTCTAGAGAGAACCTTTACTTCCACCGCTGGAATCATACCTTTGCACAGGTGACAGATGATGGCGCCCAAAGCCTGACCGGAAAACCCACCTTGGTCCTGGTCACGTTGGGCCTGGCCTTCAACCATGCCCAGCACGCCCAGATTACTTAGAGGCAGATGAGGAGGTATAACGTCCCGAGAATCAGCTTTATCAACAAGATGGATCGGATGGGCGCCAATCCTTGGAAGGCGGTGGACCAAATCACTCAGAAACTGAGGATACATGCTGC
>Ga0115846_100872_pt1 | contig 14893 bp, 10 predicted proteins | sample InSIn5gowninarea_2_FD_83860 | JGI IMG/M metagenome (GOLD analysis project Ga0115846, IMG submission 83860)
GTCACAATGTCGTTGATTTCGATCAGAGCTTCTATTTCCGAGGGCATCTATGTATTTCGACAGACCTGCTAGATATGAACTTGTATGAGTTCATCAAAATTCACGACTTCAATATCTTTTCTGACTGACTCGATCAGCGACGGCGTAGTTGCTTTACTTTACTAGACTTGCTGCAGCTGCGGCAGCCGCTGCGTCCGATCTTGTGTTCACAATCCTTGGCATCGCCACACGTGTAGCAGGTCCTGATGATGGAACACCCACCGCGGCATGAGAAGCTCTCTTTGCACCATCTGCGTTCATGTTCACTACCGCTGATGATTGTCTTCGTGGAGCCCGCTTACTTGGTGAAGATGCCGTCATGGAGGCTCCCATGATTAATGGCTTCAAACCACCAGATGGCGGTTGAGGCAATGGTCGAGTAGCAGTGCTGTTCACTACTGCTATTGTATTGACACGTTTCAAGGGTGAGTTGACGCTGACAACTGCTCTACGATTTGCTGCAGGAGCAATTTTGATTCCAGTGACAAATTCATGATGGAGTGCCTCGTGAGGATTCATTCTTCTTGCTGGATCCCATCTGAGACATCGAGCAATGAAATCGAGAAAGGCGTCGTCGTCACATTTTAGTACTGATCGCAAATCCTTCGAACTTGGACGACGTCGCTTTCCTTTAGAAGAGACAGTCAATCGTGGTTTGCCCATCGAGTCAAAGAAAAGTTTCTTTCTGGTACTCTTTTCAATCAAATGCTTTTCAGGAGGACCAAAGACTTCCATAATACAAGCTAACTGCTCCTGCTCATTCTCACCAGGAAAGATTGGATATCCTGTGTATAGCTCGGCCAATATGCAGCCCAGACTCCACATATCAATGGGCATGCCATACGACATTCCAAGGATAACTTCAGGAGATCGGTAGAAGCGTGATTGAATATAGGTGTACACCTTCTCATTCTCAAAACAACTAGATCCAAAGTCGATGACCTTGATATCGGCATGCGCAGGATGAGCCAGTAGTATGTTTTCTGGCTTCAAGTCGCAGTGAATCACGCGCTTGCCATGCAAGAGTACCAAGCTTGCAAGCATCTGTTTGGTGAACCGCCGAATAAGTTTCAGCGAAAACCCTCTGAAGTCGTGAATTTTGATGAACTCATACAAGTTCATATCTAGCAGGTCTGTCGAAATACATAGATGCCCTCGGAAATAGAAGCTCTGATCGAAATCAACGACATTGTGACGTTTGTGTGGGTCCCACTCCTTTAATTTCTGAAGAATCTCAACTTCGACCAGCGCTTGTTGATGAAATCGCTTCTTGTTTCGAATGATCTTGATGGCAACAAGCAGTCCGGTCCTGTGATCGACGCAACGAACGACTTGACCGAAGCTACCTTTACCAAGAAGGTCAACCACTTCGTATCGATAAACTAAATGATCCCCTTCGACTATGTTGTAATCACCTCGTTCGTCATCATATCCAAAGTTGGTAGATGTATTTGAAAGATCACCAATAACCTTCTTCGCTGATCTTGTGCCCGTGAAGTACACGTCGGGATAGTCAACAATTTCTCCTCTTTCATAAATATTGAGATTGGTTATCTGGAGTGCAGTGTTGGCAGACATTCGTTTCACAGGTTTCGCTCGAACTCGAAGGGCGTCTAGCTTCCTTGCAGCAGCTTCAAGATCTCTTCGTTTAGAAGCCAGCTTTCGCATTTCATCTTCAGCAGCAAGGTCATCTCTGTCAAGGACACTGTCTTCAGATGGTTCCTGTCGCAAATTGGATTTTGAGGACGTGGATGAAATCTGCCCGAGAATGGGTCCTGAGCGGTTAGAGTGCGCCATGATCGACGACCGCACTGATTCTAGGGATAGGCCTGCAATGGTAGTACGTGTCGTTGTACTTTCGCTGCTGTCCTGTCGATCGAGAGTGTTGGTGCTGGAGGCGGAGGTCTTTCGCCGGGATCTGAAGAAGCTTGATTTCTGCGTTGGGCTCGCAGAAGTTTTCGACGAGAGATTCGACCATGTAGCGGATGCGGGTAGCCTTGGAGGCGGCATGGTGTCGTACCGCAGTGTGTCTACATCGTTGCCCGACAGATCAGATAATTTTGCTTCGCTTATTTTCCTTTGAATATTCTGGATTGAGGTATTCACTGCAGTCAAGGGTGTAACACCTCCCGACTTATCGCTCACTGGAGTTGATGTGTCTGTTTTACTGGATAAAGAGTAGCTTGGTGCTCGTGGTCCACTCGGTTTTTGCTGCGTCCCACTACGTTTCAACTCAGTGTTGAATTTTGGTCGCATTAGACTACCCAGATCGTCAGAGGCCTTTGGTAAAGACGAGGATATGTAAGGAGATATGCTACGATGACTGGCTGCATCTGCCTCAAAACTGAAATTCGGGAGTACAGGGCTTCGCTTATCGAACAGGCTGTTCTCGTTCCGTAAAGCGTAATGCGACGTGCTGCTACGAATGGAGTGTTGTGGCTCCTCCACGCCTCGATTGTTGCGCGCGAAGAACGTCGCTTTAGACGCAGTCATAGGCGTGCTTGGTGTTTTAATACCTCTGGCGCCTGGAGGAGTCAAGGACCTATCTGAGCCGACTATTGAATCCTTGAATGATTTGATCTTGATAGCAGTCGGGGTGCTCAACGGTAAAAGATTGATTGGTGGTAGTCGCAGATTTGGATAGTTCGTCTTGTTCCGCTCGAATACCTTACTTGATTTATTCACTTGAGATTGATCTGGATAATCTGGTTGGTCAAATCTCTGAGATGTACGAGAAGATGAATCACTTGGAGGTTGTGGTAAGTCCATCATAGCCATCGCTTTGGCTAAATCGGCAGCGATAGGGCTTTCACCTTCCGAAGGTGAATCAGGTTCCGAAAGCCCGGAGGATCGAGCAGAGAAGAACGGTTGATCTAGCTCGCTTGCGGGTGAGTCGTATGATTTTGGAATTGCAGGAACTGGCGGAACCTCGTCCTCATGATCGATTCGTGGTTTGGGAGTGGGCAATCGTGACGTCGAGGTATTCTGCGCACCGCGTAACATAGGATTTGCGAGGTTTCGAGTGGCCGAATTATAGCTTGTGCTAGAAGACAATGACTGGCCTGAACTGTAGGACTTGCGGTTTGGGTCCGGCGTTGTCCTTGAGGAGGAAGGGGTTGTAAGGCTCTTACGATTCTGTGCAACGGGCGATTGTACAGTCGACCTTGGCCTCACAATAATGGGCTCGGGCTGTGGAGTGGGAGGCGCTTGTGATATGCGCCTATGTGGCACTGGTGGTGCAGAGGGCATCATCGACATACGCTTCATTCTTCTAGCATCCGTTGGGCTAATGGTGCGCGCTCCGAGCCCTGTAGCATGCCCGGGTGCCACAGACATCCTTCTTGAGCCTCCGGGCGAGGTTGCTCTGCCAGGTGTACCACTGGGCTGCTTGCCAGGCGTTGTCTGTCCTGCCAATGACAGCGTCTTGTGCAGATCTGGCGTTCTCGAAGGAGTTAGCAGATCCTTGGAGGATTTCCTGCTCGGAACCAGGATAGACTTTGTTTTGACATTCCTGGGTGATTTCGAGCCTTCTCGCCCACCTTGTGCCTGCGTTCTGGCCATCTTGCCTGACTTGTCACTTCCAGCACTCGACTTCCTTCCTCCTGGACTTGGTCGCCGCTTGACCTCGATTTCTTCGTTCTCCGGCGGTACAAAAGTCCCGGGTCCGATGGATTTTCGAGGAGCCTTGGGTGGAGCAGGATTAATGTTATTGAAAGCGTTCGGTGGAAAATTACTCTGTCGTCTACCACGAAGGGCAGCGCTAGTACCAGGGGCTGAGGTGACCAAGATATCTCCCTTAGGTAGATACGTTCTGCCAGCAGTGGATGCGGTCGATCCCTTGCGAGACAGAGAGACCCCACCAGGATTGGATACCTTTCGAGTTGGTACAGGTATGATGGACTGTTGTGAAATCTTTCTTTGGTCGATTTGCGGGATAGAAGGCACTTCTGGTACCTGTATTGGACCTCCTCCACCAGGCAACGGAAAGTGACTCAGACTAGGTCCATTATTGGTCCTTATTGTATCGTGAAAGTCATCGAAATTGAAAGTTGGTTCTTGGAAGATAGAGATGTGTGTGTCTGCCTCTTGCCGGTCCTGCGGCACCGTCTTCATTGGATCTATAGCTGCAAAACTAAAATCGTGGACATCGTGGGGAGAGGGATCAGATGGGCGCAAGTCTCTAGGAAGAGTGCTTGACGAGTTGCTGAATGTATTATAGGGCGACTTCATCGCAATACTAGTTGTCCTGGAAGGTCATGGTCAGCCTGTGTCGCATTGCAAAGAACAATCTTTATCTTGGTACCTTTTTGGCGGATTTTGCAGATCGAGCGGCCGCGGTCCCGACGGCAGTTTTGCATCGTTGGTGGAGGGCTGCCTCCTCCGGAGCTGTAGATAGGGCTTTCCGCCAAAAATATGCGTGTTGTCCAGATTGGGTTGATCATTGTTGTTCAGCGCTGGTGGAACGAAAGACGAGGGGGATGGCCGAGCATGCGATGAATTTCCTGTAGTGTCGACATCAATCAATCTTTGGTCCCCAGCTGCAGATATCCGCAATCTCGTGGATCTCTTGGGAGGGGCTGTACCACCAGCATCACCATCTTGAACTCTTCTCGTAATGTTCGTTCCTCTTGACTGATCCGTTGTTACAGGCATGACCTTGGTGTTAGCGGACCTAAATGACATGATAGAAAGTGTGACGGAGCAAGAGCCTGATCACTGCTATTGCTAGCTGCGAGCTCTGGCTGAGCTGTGGTCATTCCATAAACATGTTTGGTCAGCGAGGACGAGGATCGAGTCGGTACAGATATCGTGTTCGGATTGATCACGCTGCGGACATGCTGTAGAACTCGTGCGGACCGCGTGTAGGCCGTTCGAGGTATGGCCGTTGTTTGGAGTTGTGAGCTGTTGTTATTGTTGTTGTTATTGTTACGAGCCGTGTAGAATATGAATGAGCAACTGCACAAGACAATTACCGGGGTTGAAGGCACTGCATAACCTTCGAAGTATTTGGTAGTGATGAACAAGGTTGTCAGTAATACAAATTCCCGATCTCCAAGGGAGGTGGAATTAGTGGATTATGTTGCTAGCACTATGCTAAATTCTAAGTGGTTCTCATGGGCGGACTAATCGTTAGAGCATGTCTTTATGGGGCGCTAAGATGTCCTGATGGGCGTCGCTTTGCTGGTTAATAGCCATGATTTTGTTATGCACTCCTGTTGTTCCTGCAGAACTCTAAACAGTGAATTGCGATTTTGCATACAAACACAGTGTGTCCTCACACCTCCTTGCCTACCATTTATTCCACCACAATCCCGCGCCAGACATCGTCAATCTTGATTCTTGCTTGTGTATTCATGGCTAAGTAAGGAATAGATTGAGCAGCAGAACAACCCCCCACAGCACACGATTGTAGGGTCAAACTCCTGAGGAAACTTCCACTCATTGTTTATTTATGCTAGTGAAACGCCGCGAGTATCGGAAGAGCTGTATCACTCATACAAACACTAGAGTCTGTTCTAAGGATCAGTGCAAGGCCTTCTGGACTTCTAGTTGGCCTATAGTACAGTACTGTAGGTGATTAACCAGAAAGCAACCAAATGGGTGGCCTCCGCATTCCTGTATTAAATACTCCGTATTCTCCATCCACATTCAGATTGTTCAAAGCGCTAGTGACGCCCTCATGTGAGCCTCGTGTTCCGATCCACTTCCGGACTTCTTGTGACAATCGTGTATAGTAGAGACAAGGATGAACACCTGCACGCTATCACTATCACGACAGCGATGAGAAGCCTCCATCTCAGAACCATCAATCGAGAACTCTTCGACAAATATGCCGCTCTTGCCGAAGATGAAGGACCATACAGCAGATGCATTTGTTAACCGTGATGAACCTCTTCCACTTCTCACAGTGACGAACGACGATCTTGATCCTTCATCTGACGAAACAGATTCAAGTCGAATATCACATTTACGCCACAAGGTCTCTCACAGTAGACTAGCACAAAAGGCTCGTGAGATTCATGCTTCCCATGCACAAAAGGCTGCCACAAACCCAACTGGGAAACCTGCCCTGCAAGACCGACTCTTCGACAAAATCTTGGAACAAGTTATTCCCATTCAAACTCAAGATGAGGCTGAAGAGGCCACCAAGGTCGATCGACGCTCTTCAGAGTATGTCACTAGACCGGGCTTCAGTCTTACTGTCATGTCCAACAATTTCCGCCGCTTCAATGCACGCATAGGAATCGTTTTTGTCTTCCAGAATCGTCTCATACGTCTGTTCACCTGGCGAACCACCACTCACACTTTATCCTTTCTAGCGGCTTACACATTCGTGTGCCTCGACCCGTACCTCCTGCTAGTCCTGCCACTGGCAGCCGCTCTTCTCTTCGTCATGGTACCAGCGTTTATAGCTCGCCATCCTCCCCCACCATCACCACCAAAAGCTTCTGCCTTGCAATCCGATCAATTGGCAAGCCACAGCTACTCCGGTCCAGCAATCGCCCCAGCTCGCACAATCCGACCAGCAGCCGAGACATCAAAGGACTTCTTCCGCAACATGCGCGACCTGCAAAATTCCATGTCTGATTTCTCTAATTTACACGATGTTCTCGTCAAATACGTCGCTCCAGCCACAAACTTCTCCGATGAAGTCTACTCATCAACAGTCTTCCTTTACCTCTCCATCCTCACCAGCATCATGTTCATATCCGCGCACCTACTTCCCATCCGCGCCATTGCCCTCATCACCGGCTATGTACTCACCATATCCGGCCATCCGACTGCCCAACTCTGGCTCGTCAAACAACAAAAGAAAATGGAACAGAAAGCTGCACAGTACAGCGACACCATCCAAATCCCATCACCGACACCATCAACATCAACCACCAAACCACCAGCCTACTACGGCCTTCCCATCCCCAACAACCCAACAACACGCACCCTCCAACACACCCTCACCACCCTCTCCGAAATAACACTTACTACCGCCCCCGAGACAGCCGAAGTCGAAATCTTCGAACTCCAACACCGCCCCCTCGTCCCCCCAGGCTCCTCATCAGCCAGCAACCCCTCCGCCCCCTCCTCTCTCTACCAGTCCCGGCTCCCAACAACCTCCACGGCCAAAGAATGGCAACCCCACCTCTTCACACCAACTCCCTACGACCCCCTCTCCCCAAACCGCATATCCGGCTCCCGCCCCACAGGAACCCGCTTCTTCGAAGACGTCCTCCCCCCGCAAGGCTGGACATACCACACGCCAAAATGGGAACTCGACCTCGAAGCCGGCGAGTGGGTAAACGACAGACTCATAGTCGGCGTAGAATATGACGTGCTAAGCAACGAGCAAACCAATCAACAAGAACAAGACCCAAGCCATCGGCACGCAAGTATAACCCCCGACTTCGGCGGCTGGGTATGGGATCTCCCGCCTCCCAACACCAGTACATCAACCGGTCTAGACCGCGATGAAGAAGTATGGCTCGCGTACGGAGATTACAATTTCGCGGATCTGGATACTAGTAAGAGGCAGGCTGCGAAGGAGGATGTGAAGAAGGTTTTGAAGAAGGCCGTTGGAAAGAAGGAGGATGGTGGTGGTGGGCAGCGGGATTGGGAGGAACAAGTTATGTTTGGGGGAAGAGGGAGGACTGGGGAGTGGAGACGACGGAGGTGGGTGAGGGTTGTGAGGAGGAAGCAGGTGCTTGCGCATGCGGAGGGGTGAGGGAGGGGCTGTGCTGGTAGCGAATTTTAATGAAGATTATAAAGTATGGTTTAATGATGGTACGTATGCAGATTCACATTGTTCGAAGCTAGTAATACATGTTCGACTGTGTGCGTCAAACTTACCTCCATCCCTGTGTACTTGAATTTGAAGAATTTTAATCTCGTAATAAGTAATACAATACAAGAAGCAATAGCATCACATGGTCCTTGTCCAAACCATCCACTCATCCAAGGTAAGGTACGTACGTAGTTGTCCCATCAAGCAAACCACTTACCAATACCACGCTCCAGTATCTTCCCTTACATGCGTCGCAGCATACATATACCTCTTCAACCTACTTCTACCAGCCATCCTCCGCGTCACGGCCACAGTCGAATTACTCGTATTCACGACCGCCTCATACAAAGACAGCGCCGCTGACCCACCACAATTTTCCGTCAGATCCCCTTTGCACGCATAATTGCATCTGCTCTCGTCCAGTGGGGTCGAGGACGCGGGCAGCGAGTCGCCGCACCAGCATTCGCCGTAGTATTCTGTGCCTGCGAAGGTGAAGTTTTGGGAGCCGCAGTAGGTGAGGCAGGTTGATGTGGTTATGTAGTTGCCGTCGATGGTGTAAGGGGCTAGGTAGGGGAGCGTGCGTGGGTTGAGGGTGTCGAGGTGGCAGCCTTGGTAGACCCAGTTTGGGTCTGTGGGGTTGGTGGGGGTGGGGGTTCCGGTTGTGGTCGTTGTGGTTGTAGTTGTGGTGGTGGTGGTGGTCGTCGTGGTTGTAGTTATTGGGGTGGTCGTACTTGTAGTTGTATCGGTAGTAGTGGTTGTATCGGTAGTCGTAGTTGTGTCGGTGGTGGTCGTGGTTGTGGTCAGAGGGGTAGTCGTAGTTGTAGTTGTAGTCGTAGTCGTGATTATAACCGGGTCGACGCTCGTACTTACGGTTGTAGGGGTGTTCGTGGTCGTACTCGTAGTTAATGTAGTTGATTCGGCAGTCGTGGTCGTGCTTATAGGAGTGGTTGTATCAGTGGTTGTACTAGTGGTTGTAGGATTAAACGTGGTCGTAGTGGTATCAGTGGTTGTAGTCGTGATGATAATTGGGTCAGCGCTCGTACTTATAGTTGTGGGCGTGGTCGTAGTTGTTGTGGTACTTGGAGTGGTCGTGGATCTGGCACTGCTGGTGGGAATACTAGTGGTAGAAGTAGTGAGCGTGGAACTTGAGCTTGAGCCTGTTGTGGTACAGGGTGATGATGATGGTGATGATGTTGGAGTAGTGGGTTTCACGGCAGTAGAGCTAGTTGTTATCGCACTTGCGACCCATGATTGCCAGACAACATCGGGTTGTGTGTTGCTTGATGAGGTCATGAAAGTGGAGACTGTGACTGACCTAGAGGAGGAAGTAGAAGAAGTAACTGTACTGCTGGTTACGTTGGTTACCGAGCCACCGAAACCACCAGCTACGTTAGTGCAAGACCCGCCTGTACACTTCTGGTACAGTGAGAGCAGCTGAGATCCACCACAGAATTCGCTCGCGTCACCCGCACAATTCATGTTACAATTACCCACGGTGCCAGGCACAGGTTGTGCAGCATCCGCGATTGTATTGCCGCAGTAGCACTCCCTGGACCACTCCGTTCCTGAGATACTAAAGCCTTTGCTGGCGCAGAATTGAGTGCAATACTCGTTAGTCATGCCATCTTGAGACGTGCTCGCACCAGTCAGGACTCGGTTATAAACGCTGTCTGCACCGCATCCTCGGTAGCTCCAGCCCGAGCTTGTCAAGTCAGTAAAGAAGGGAGTGCCAGCGTCTATGGTCGAATTTGATTTGCAATTCGTCATCACCTGCGCGTCGCCGGGACCCTGCTGCACCGGGTTACAGCCTGGAAGTTGGTCGAGGGGGCCTTGAATTTCCTCATCAATCCTGCTGGACTGTCTGCAGCCTGTGGCAGTAGAATCAGGGTACAATTGAAAGACCGGACAATCTTCGACTCGACCACTGTCATTAGTACATTGATCAATCGCATTTTGTAGCAGGGTTCTATTCCAGCCCATGAGAAAGTCGCCATGAAAACCATATCCCGTTGGGTCACCCATCGACCAGACAAACGGTTGGCTGCTTCCGTACCACATATCGGCGAATTGGTTCGTATCCCACATAATCTCGTAGAATATAGAAACGAGGTGTACAGGATGCGTGCTCGGGCATGAGCCACCATTATAGTTCTCAATAGGGAATGCCATGTGAGACTTGTGGTCAGCACTGTCTAGATTTATACCGTCCCAACAGGCAGGGAAAAAGACCTGAGATCGTAGACCATCGGGACAATTGAATTGCGGGAAGCCACCCGTTTCTGGATTGCCAGGACTCTTGGTGTAGTCCAAGCAGTTGTAGCTGATGGCCTGAGAGGCAAAGTCACTACCTGCAGATCGTTTGAAAGGGTTGCCAGATATCATTCGTAGGCCCTCAGGGAAGGCAGTCAAATTGTCGTTGTTTGGCCCACCCCTTTGCAGATAGTAGACCGTACCACCTCCAACCTGGTTAACCTTTTCGAACGTGCCGTTCTCGTATTGGTAGTACAGGACCGGAGTCCAGTAATTCGAGAAATCACCGTGCACCGTGCACGACGTACAGGTTGATGCTTGCGTGTCGGCATAATCCATGGTGAAGTCGAAGCCATTCCCGCCCAAGATCTGGTGTACATGTCCAGAAATATTTCCAGGCGAGATAATGGGGTCAGCGCGTTCGACGACAAGAGGAGACTGACATGGCAATCGCCAGAAAGCTGCAGCCGGTGCAGCAATCAAGGCGAATAGTCCGACGACGTTTACCAAAGACATAGCTAGAATGATGGGTGATATTAATGCAATCTGACGCACGTTGAAGGAATGGCAGCGCACGAAATGATCGTACTCGGTAAAAAAAAAAAGAATGGCCAAGGTCACAGACCTTGAGGATAGCAACCAGCGTACAAGATGGTTGGCACGAAGAGGAAGCGAGGGCTGCTTACGGAGGGAAGTTACCCATCAAATATACTGTTCATGGTCGTGGTGCTTGGTATGATGCAGAATGCAGGCATGGAAGCTTGACCAGGCTCGCATGAGGTCCCCACGTGTCATGTCGCACGGTACGTGTGGAAATGAAGAGGATGGAGCAAGATGGTTAACAAAGCCGCTGTTCGGCGCGGAAGAGGCCAACGTTCTGGATAGTTGCGATGTTCGTTGGTTGAGAAGCCCAGGGTTGGGATAGTAACGTCCGCAAATGGAGCATAGCGTTTTGAACAGGCCATGGTAGGTCTCGTGGTCGAAACTAGCAAATGTGCTCAGTGTTAAAGGTAGTACTGCGAGCGATTTCCTTTTGTTTCATAACACACATTTAAAATCTTCTGACGGTCTAAAGTGGATATTCAAGTGATCTTCTGGAACCGCTTTGTTGCCTTACGAATTGCTGGTGGACAGGGAGCGTGACCAGGGAAAGGTCAGAAGGATAGGTTGATGGAACTCTCTTTCGTAGGCCTGTGGGGAATGCGAATGTTGAACATTGACCCGAAGCACGAGGACCTTGCAGTGGTAGAAAGCAACTGCTTGAATATCGTGATATTGTAGAAAGGATGCTGGTATCTTGAGTTTATATGGCGAAACATTAGCCCCTGTTAGTAGACCAGGGATGCTGAATAAGCTTGGCAAAGTTCTCAGGATACTTTGGTAGCAATTTCTCCAAAGCACTCCGCTTCTCTGCAATCGTTCCCATTGGTGACATTATGACCACGATGGTGAATGTCGTCTCCTTGTCATATATGTCTCATTTCATTATCTCTTTCCCCTTCAGTACCTAGGTACCATTGACTTGAAAACACCGATGTACCGCCAGTATGCCGCTCAACCTGAGGACGCTTTTAGATGATTACGTCGGCCATCGAAATACATTATTGAGGGATGATTGCACTGATGGTGTCTAACCGTGTCGTGGATTGCAATTGCTGTACATGATGACTGTGTATTCTTGGGATGTGTGTGTAGGTCAAGATGGGATGAAACGCGTGCGAGCACAGTGACCAGAGCAAGAGCACTCCAAGCCTTTCCCATCGCGTTCCTGCTTAATTCGCAGCTCAATGTATGCACCAAACCCAACTGAATATTTGCTCAATCCTTCCTGTTCACTTCCCTTTCACATTGCGATTCGTCAACAACAATGTCCATGCTGTGAGGTCCAACATGGTTCCAGTCTTTCTTGCGTTCCAGGGCGCTGCTGGTGATGTACTGCACGTTCAACTCCCACAGGCTGAACCTTGTGGGTCATGCTTTCTTCCAGATCGATGCACAGATGACATTGATCTCGCCACTTTCCGCAACACGAAGACTCACTCTGTTGTCAGAATCCGTAAGTGTCGCAGACTTAAATGTGGTATAAGGCTAATCGATATTTACAGAAGCCTTTCCAAAGTATCTACTTCTCAGTGTCTGGGATGGAGCACTAGGACTGGTGTCTATATTGACACCAAATGGAGATCCAGTTGATGTGCCGGTATCAGACTTCAGCCAGCAAACGTCATTCATGCTTGTAGATGGCTCTCAATTCGTTTCTCCAGCTAGTCGTTGGAAAATTGAATTTGATGAAGACCATGCAATATCAAAATCTATGAAACCGCCACCAGGACCCCCCAGAATATCGACACTAGCACCTGCTGGGCCCAATGGTCCATTCATACCCGTCGAACTCCCAAAAACACAAATCACGTGGACCGAGGACTCCGGCTTCGTTGGAGAGGATGATAATAATGCGGAAGCAATGCCTATGAAGCCTTTAAATGAAGCAGCGGAAGAAACAAGGTCTATGATAGAGCCACTTCGTCCAGAAGAGGAAAGAGAAGACGACACAGAGAGTGCTACAGCTTCTTATTCAGTTCAATTCTCTAATAGTCAACGAAGGTCGACACCGGTCGGTGAAAGGAGCACCGCCTCAAACACTTTTCGTTCCACAAGCCCAGCTCGAGCCGATTCGGTTGACCCATTCAATGTCAGCACTCCTGCCGTCCACCACGAGGAGTGCAACGAGCTTGGTTCATCCCCAGCCACTGCATCCGAATTGGTCCGCCGGAAGATAACCACTGCCAAAGGTATAGACGCTGGTGGAAAGAAGCCGTTACACCATGTTATCTCGGCTCTGAACTCCAAGGCTTTTGCTCGAAAGTCTGGTGAAGAATCGCAAATTCTACTACCGCAGCAGAAGCAGACCGTATCCACTCGCAAGCTGAGTGATAAGTCCCAAGAAATCCTGGTCGGCCATGCTGTCGCTGTCAAAACCTCTCAGCCAAAGACACAAGTGCAGCAACACTTGTTCACAGAGACAACCCAAGTCCTTCGATCTAGATCTCGAGAAGCATCGCAGGTCCTTCAGTCTGTATCGATAGCGAGCGAGAGAGAAAACTTCAATTGTCGGGACCAGGCGATGGACTCAGGGAATGAAGGTGTCGTCCATCGACTTTCCACCCCTAGACCGCCCGTATCTCGGCGTCCCTCGACTGTGCATGGACAAGTCCCACGTTCTGAAGCAACCACCCCTCTACAGATAAAGAAGCATAGCACTACACCACGCTTGTTGAAAACCGAAGATGCAGCTGAAACAATTACCGTTGACGTGCCAGAATCACATGTCAGAGTTTCGTCAGCCCCATCAAATGAAACCACTACTCAGGACACGCCGGGTACACAGCCGCGCAGCAAACGAGTTTCAACGAAAAGCACAAGCGGTAGATCTGCTAAGCGTCGGCGCTCACTGGAATCAGCGCCACTAATCATACCACTACCTATACAGCCGGCCATAGTATTTAGCGCCGGATGCACGATTCAAGCGAAGAAGAAGACGATAGAGACATTCTTACAACTTGGTGGTAAGATAGTACAAAATATTGTTGATGCTGATGTTTTTTGTACCACCCTGCCACTTAGGAAGACTTCCAAATTTATTCTAGCTATCGCACTCGGTAAGGCTGTCGTCACGGAAGAATGGATCGTTGAATGTCATCGCAGAAAAGCTTTCTCGAATCCTGGCTCATTCATCCCCAATGACATGGTTCGTGAGCAAGAATGGAAATTCAGCCTGGAAGACGCTGTCCGCAGGGGTCAGGAGGCAGACAGTGGTCTGTCAAAATTATGTGAACGCTGGAACATTTACATGACACCACAACTGCAGCAGAAGCTAGGAGATCTCAAGCAAGACTTTCAGCAGATTGCAAGTGCCCTTGGTGCAACCCGTATTCATATGAGACTACCAGCTTCACATGCGGCAGAGAGGAGATCATCACGTATTCTTGTTCTTGGCCATGATGACGACTGCGACGCAGTGAGCGTGGGTCGACTTGGTTATGGACTATACGAAAAGGGTGTTCTAACAATGGCCGCTCTAAGAGGACGTCTTGATGTGAACACCGATGAATTCAAACTTGAAATACCCATCAAACAAGAATCATAAGCTTGCAATCAGCTTTTGCGGTCTTGTTACCATTTCATACATCAACAATTGAGCATTGGAGGACTATCTCGAAGACGTCCTTGATTGAGTCTCGAGCCACAGCTAGGTACTATACCGTCGATGACATGAGACTAATCACCAATCCCATCTATGCTTACCAAACGTGGGTTTCCGAGACATGTCTCTCCTTGCTCTGTTTTTTCTTGGCGGACAATATTAAGCTTGATATTGTACTTATAGGGGCCTCAACCTTCACGTCCAATATAAAAGCAAATTGCAGAGGTAAAACCTGCGCGCTGCCACTTGAGGCGATGTCATCTGATATCATGGCTCTGCCTAGTGTTGCCCAGCTAAGACCATGAGGACCGAGTGGATGCGGACATGAGTATACTACAAGGTGAACAGCCCTTGTATTGTATGGTTCCTGCCTCTTCGATGATAAGTAGCATGCATTGCTTTTCGCTTGCTCACCCACTGAACCAAAGCTATTCTCTCAACCACTTCCTTAATACATAGGATACGAATTGTCGTGACTCTAGCCGACCAACACCAAGATGTCAGCAGACAACTACACTCTCGGCTGCAATCCTTGCACTGATTTATCCTGTCCTCCTTCTGTCCTTCCCATCGATGGCTTTGGCGGCTCTCTCTACGATTGTCCCTTCACAGTTCCAATC
>Ga0115846_100873_pt1 | contig 14881 bp, 5 predicted proteins | sample InSIn5gowninarea_2_FD_83860 | JGI IMG/M metagenome (GOLD analysis project Ga0115846, IMG submission 83860)
TCTTGCAGGCATGGAAAGTATACGAGTTGCATCTTTACAGGCTTGAGGCATTCTGGAACGGTCTGGTTGATGTCATTCAAGCTCTACACTATAGCCGAGATCCCAGACTCATGGCGCTGCACATCTTTGCTCGCGGAAACTTGAAAGCGATACAACTGGATAGTTGAACGATCACCAACATCGCAAGTTCCACAGCAGCAGGAAACGACCTGTACTTGGACTTGAAACGCCTACCCCGGTACAGTAGCTTTACTGGTGCAGCTTCATTTCGACAAGAACAGTCAAGGAAATCTTGTCCAGAATGGAGCATAACAGTACATGCATGATCTCCTGGATCGAATAGGGACAGAAGTACCTGCAAGAGACAGCGGAATGTCGGGCGTCTGGAACGTATCATCTCATTGGTGTAAGACATTTCCGCGTCGGCTGTACGGTCTATACCTGTGAGACAAACTGAACAGTTCTACTTTGGAGATGGCCGGGGTAGCTGGCATATTCACATTAGCGCTGTGTGGTTCTATGGCAGAAAGGTGCCGGGCTCTACAGACGAATATAGATAGATCCGTGGAACACAGCACCCTGTTCAACATATACTTGAAACATGACTGCGATCCTTTCACACCCTGGAGCATTAGGCGTTGGCCAACATCTACTTAACACGCGGCGGTCTATCGATATAAGCTGCGTGGACAGGATCACAACGTTTTTATTACAACCGGAAAAAATGCCGCGTCTCTTTCCAGTACGAAAACTCATTTTACTTCTGGACTCCCAAGGGAGTCTCACGAGAATCTGCTAGTACTATGAGCTGTATTCAGAGGTACTTACCTATCCAGATACCTTACCTATGCTACAATGATCCACCATACATTAAGATATAAACCATAAAAACACAGAACAAGCAACGAAAATGCTGCTTAGTCTTGGCGGATTCTAGGCTGGGCCACCAGTTGCGGTGTCCCCACCAAAGACCGAAATTGGGGCATGGCTCCTCTGTGGCGTAAGTTTGGGAGGGGATAACAGAGCTGTCATAGGCTGCTTTCAAAGGCATTATTGGCGAATGTTTTCACAAACCTTTTAAGCTCCGCATCCCGCCAATTTTTTCTTGTACGAATGACTTCGACTTCGGGCTGGCCCACTGTGCCCGCCTGAATGTACGGTCGCTTGGCTTCTGTGAGTGGGCTACACATGTCTCCGCTATATCGTGCCCTCGGGGCTTCGTCTGCGATGTCGTGTGTTCCTCTTCGTTGCGACCTACCTTTACATCGGCTTCACCTACATTGCTCCACATCATCACCTATGCTCGAGCTCGACATGCTTAGCTATACCCAACGGACCTGTTAACCTGTACCACGATTACTGCGCTTCGGAGATTATGTGCGGCAAGGACGATGCGGCTTTTGAACTACTGATCGACTCTTAATATCCGAGACACGAACAATAGAGATGAGTCCAATACCCGACCTCGTAAGACGACTGCAGGATGCACCGGGCGACCAGTCGCAGAGACCGACAGATCCAAATGGCCTGGTGCTGGAGGCGTGGGCGGAGGGCTACATGCTCGGATCGCTCATCATAATGACATGTATCACCATTGCGAACATGAGAAGAGGAGTGTTGTTACATAAACTGATTTTGATCGAGGTGCGGACTTGTTCTTTGTTTATATGAAACACATCCGGCTAACAAACCATATAGTTGATCTTTGGTTACTGGCAAGGCTTTTTTATCCTCTTCAACCCTCCGATATACGCCTGGTGGCTGTCAGCCGCCGCGATCCCTCTTAATATCTCCTGGTGGCTTCACAACGTGATCGCATGGATGAAGCTCCGGCCATTCCTGAATAAAACGGTCAGCAGGATATTCATTGGCACCGTTATTTTGGTGATACCATATTGGATTACCGAAATATACGCAAATTTTGCCTATTTCCACAACATCAACGATCTGTTCCTCCGGACACGGCCCTGGGAAGCATTATGTCGCGATCCATGGTGGATTGTTGCTGCCGTTTTTCTCATGTACAATATCAAAACGAAATACGACCTCTCTCTCCTGCAGATTGTGCGGATATCACCTCGATTTGCTGTCATGTTGGGCGCTATGCTTCTCAGTATCATCTTTATAATACTGGATGTCCTGTCTGTGACGGATGCGTTTCAATCTGTGCTACCAGTCGGTATCAACCCGTTTTGGAAGCTGTCGTTCGTGTTCAAATGCTTGACCGATTCCGTAGTCCTGGACGACTTCAAAACAGCACTAGACCGATTGAGAGCTTTCAAGATCAGCAGGCTTGGCAGTTTTGCAATTGATGGGAACGACATGAGGAGCAAAGAACATCGTGATGCCATTCACAGCGCTAACAACTGGGGTGAGCCTTCTCCATCAGCATCTCTCAGGAATCTTCCCGATCTCCCGATGGTCCATACTTCTATGTCAGCTGAGGATTGGAGGAAGAGCAATCCCGAGGCGGCTCATGTGGAGAATCCTAGACCCGATATTGTACGGACAGCGTCAAGAGATCGAGACATAGACGAGAATGGAATACATGTTGTCGATCATGCTAGCAAGCATACCAAGAAGAGTATGGCGAACAGTGACGAACAGGAGTTGAACCCGCAGGGTGGCTGGATGCGGGACTCTTCTGAAACTTCAGACCCGAATTTCGAGTATGCAATGGCGTGTCGGCAATTGGCAGACAACGACAGAAAGAGCGAGAAGGACAGTGTTGGTGTCGCTAAGTGAATGAGGACTTCGACATGGATACAGACCTACACGAAACTCCGCAATCACCATAGCCAGTAGCTTTTGTGTGAACCATCGAGGGCTGGAGGTGACCTGTTTCGCACCCTGCCTGGAAATTCTTACTGTGAAGAGGTTGAGGGCCACAATTGACCAGGAATCACACCACGGACATAGAGGCAACGGGACGGAGTGGCAGCGCTGGCTCAACAACCAGCAACAACAACGGCCCTTGGTCTTGACGGCGCATCAATCACGTGGTTGGTGCAGATTTACAATCGGTGGGGGTCGACACGGACACAAAGCTTTGACGTTTGTTGGATCCAGTTCTCATCACCGTGTATGCTCGATAGCCAGCTTCAATCCTTGGAAACAAGATTGAAAGCACGCGGTTTGTCCATCATATCACTCATGCATAAACCCGGCTAGACGCAACCACCAAGCTGATCAAATCGACTTGTTCGATAAATTCATCCACTCCTGACGAGCGAAGGTACCACACCAGGAGTCAAACAAGTGGGCGCTTGACTGTACGCCGGAACGATTACTGGCCAACTTGTTCGAATAGGGTGTGGCGATGCTTATATTGGCATGACCTGGTGGTCACTTGAACCGCAGAACTCAACTTTGTGAGATGCTGTGAATCATATAGTGGTAGATGATGGCAAGGAGAGAACGTATCGAGGAAGAGGAGAGGATGATGATAACAACGAAGAGGAGGAGGAGAACGTTAATGATGATGCTTAGCGATAATGACAGCTACCCGGGCACAGCGCTTAATATAGGGCTAAGGTAATTTACACTATTCTATTCACATGGAACAATGTCCGTTTATATAGTACCACCTGCTCCTGTGTAGTCGAGATTTCATGTGTGGGAGAGCATGATTTAACGAGAATCGAGCTCATGAGTAAAGGGACTGCGGTTTCCACAACTACTGGTCAGGCGAGGTCTCGGCGTAAACAAAAACTGGCGCGAAATCAGTCGCGTATGTCACGACTTTCCGCGAAATAGCCAAGCCAGACATCTCAATACCTCCACCTTGATATGGTTTCAGCCTGATTCATGAATTCGAATACTTTACACTCTTATCGTGGATTGAGCCCTCTATTTCTCGAAAACTATTGGTGGACTGCGGTTATGCCCTTGATCGAAGCGACGGAGACCACCAGCAATGCGTGAAGAACATCAGACCTCACAGGCCGTTCTTTTTAAGAATAAGAAGGTTGAGTCCTGGTTGCAGATAGCTTCGAATTCCCATCTCCCAGCTTAGGAGCAGCCAGCATGCATGTCTCAAGCGAGCCCAGTACGACTGGTGTGAAAAAGCGCCTCGTGTGTAGTTGTATGCCGAATTAAGGCACCAACACACAGCCATTGGTGCCGCAGCCGAAACTAGAGCACGGCAAATCACAACGCACGACGGAGAGAATGCAAGCGGACGCACCGAATCGACTTCAAATGTTTTTAGCCTGATCTTTTGTAACACCCAATCAACGAATGTGGCTGTATTCCGTAGCTGAATCCCGCTCGGAGCTTCGCCACGGTCCCCTGCAACCGCAGTCCTCAGCTCGGTATCGATCCGCACGGACTCGACGAGGTGATTTGGAGGATGTTGGCTTCCCGAGCACTCTGGATACCCTGAGCTCAGCCAGTCAGATATGCCTGACATACATGGCTCTTTTTGGGGCCGATCACGACTGCAGCCTTATTTACACAGCTCACACGGTTATTCGACAGCAACGATTTCACTTCTTCTTCTTCCTTCTTGTCGAAGAAATGAACTTTCAAACATCACACTGAGTTCTGCAGCATAACGATGTGGTCATCTACTTCATTCCCACTCGGCATTTGGGCATTGGTGATCTGCGCCGCAGTAGGCAGTGTTGTTGCTGATGGCCTCAATCCGATTAGCAAGCCGGCTGCTGGCCAGACTGTACCAGTCGGGCAGCCTATCAACATCAAATGGTCGCCAGGAACACCAGGTCCTGTCTATATCAAGTTGCTAGTCAACTCAAATGCACAAATGGGAAATATTACCAGTCGGTGCCATTCTTCCTCAATGCTGCAACCTCATACATTGATCGTTGAGTCACTTGTACGAAACTGTTAACATATGTCGTTTCCCAGGTTCTACAACAAACAACGGTTCCTTCCTCTGGACACCGAATTCGGATCTTGCGGTGTACAACGAAGGCCAAAACTACTTCTTGCAGATATGCGACCTCAATACTAAGGACTGTACCTATACCAGCAGTGGCAGGATATCCTTCGGTAACAGCACCACTACAAGTTCGACAACGTCTTCATCTTCATCTTCACTGTCATCATCAACAACTACAAGGTGAGTTTCTGCCCCAAGCACAACCCACAACTGTGTTCGTATCGAACGTTACCACTGATACATCTGCATAATCAGAGCGTCCGCCACGTCCCCAATCGCCTCTTCCTCCTCGACCTCAAGTGCAACAACCTCTTCCCTTGCGAGTACTAGCCAAACAACCTCGTCTAGCCCTGCTCCGTCCTCTTCCGGCGGTGGGGGCCTCTCGACCACTGCGCAAATTGCCATAGGGGTCGTCGTATCCATACTCGGCACCGTAACTCTCCTTGTCGGCGCGTTCATAATCCTCAAACGTCGCAAGAAGCGCAGAATCGTCCCTGAGAAGCCAGTGGTGCTCAAACCGGAACTATCAGGCGAAGGCGCAAGGATTGAGCCAGGCTCGCCCAATGAACGACAGTGGCTGAACACATACGAACTACCACTTAGCAGGAATAGATACGAATTACCAATTAGTGGGAATAGATATGAATTGCAAAGTGGCGAGAACGCATACGAATTACCCGGTGGTGCTGATAGAGCGGGAGGTGATTCTAGAAGGATGAATGGAATGTAGCTGTATCCAATTCCATGAATGATTCCCTTGGACTTTGGAGTGGATGTGGACTGTTCTTGATGATCACACTCATACGTTACTGTCTGCACTGAAGTTGCCCCGTTAGTAGAACAAGGGATTTTTCGAAAAGTGAAAGGGCATCCCTGGTAAAGCTTGAAACACTATCTTTTCCTTTTCGGGTATACAAGGTGATTTGGTTTGCGGGTAGAGCCTCAAGCGGGCATGTTAAGTTCAGCACTACTACATCATTGGTTGCAGCCAGCCGACGCGTCTGGCGTTTTGACCTGCACCTTGGGGTAATGTTTGCATATTCACTGTCTACGCTGAATTGCCAGTCCATTCATACTTCATCGCCTGTTCTCATCACACTTCTTCTGCTGCATTGCATCGGCGTTCGTGGCAGTTCGGATGTCTCTGCGGGTTATGCAACATCCAAAAGTTACACTAATGATACAATAAAAGATGGAAGTCCTGTCCATGGACCAGCCAAATGGCACTGGTAATAGTGTTCATCCGGCAGAGACCAGTGACCCACTGCTGGTACTAGAACACATCGCACGCCTGATCGAGACGAATTTGGGTGCTGCAAGAAGAGAACTCGAGGCCGTTGGTAACCTATTATCACAATCAAAACAGTCAGACTCCTTAGCACGATGCAGCCGGTTCGCTACTGAGCCTCAAGCTGCCCTATTTGCGCAGAAAGATCTACGGAAGCCGGATCAGGTCAATGGCCACGATGATACTCCCAGTAAGGGTAAAAGACAAAACAGAAGATGGAGACTGACCAATTTTGTAGGAGTCGAACATACCTACTCGTTAAGTGAGGAGTTCATGGAACGACCTACCACTGTTGCCTCCATCGCCTTCCTGAAACGACCGCCTATCCTAGATACCCATAAGCTAATTGCGGGTCAACTGTACACAATCAATCTCCCTGGCCCTGTTTCTGGAGATGTCCAAGATGAAGCAGATACCGGAAAATCCTCCGCATTCGAAGTCATGCACACCATACTGCACAGCACCTTGAGCCCATACTTCGATGCTCACACAAAAGCGCATGATCCTACGGGACGTTCATACTACGACAACGATGTGAAAACCGGTGTGCCTGGTGCAAAGAGAAGATTTCAGGAGCTGGAAAATGCCTTGCGAAACCTGCAGCAGAATACAGACATCCCTATCATCCATCTGCCTGTCCACGAGGTCGTGAAGATGGCGATCGAGCAAGCTCAAGAGGAGGGCGTGGAACCATCTCTGCAGCACGTACCCGCCAGCGTGATCGAAAATACTACCGTGCAGAATAGTCTCACCAACCATTTGAACGGATGGATCAAGACAATACAGCAGGTCACAAAATTAGCCGACGAATCTGAGTGTGGCTCTGCTGCCCAAGAAATCAACTTCTGGTTGTCTCTGGAAACTGCATTGAAGAGGATTGAGGATGAGCTGAATTCTGACAGTGTGCAGCTGACTCTGGCTATACTCAAAGCTGGTAAACGACATCAAGCTTTACTTGGGTTGAGTGAAGACACTGGTCTCAAGCGTGCGCTGGACAAAGTTCGGAATTACAATGTCCTGATGCGTGATTTTCCTTTGGAAGACTTATCTGCTGCTACCACTCTAGCCAAAGTGATGGACGCCCTGGATTCGATTTTCGGCCATCTGAATAAGAAACTGCGCATCTGCCCCTATCCCGTCCGGCGGGCTCTCAAGCTAGTTGAGGGAATCTCTCTTGATCTCGATTCGCAGATCCACCGAATCGTTAATGGTAGAGCACTGATGTCGATGGGTTTTCGTGATTTCCAGATAATTGTTTCCACCATCAATCGTGTCTGGGATAGATGGAAGGATGTGCTACGAGATTTCACCAACACTGCCCGTGAGGTAACGAAAAGAAGAAATAATGACTTCGTCCCGATCAAGGTCAGAGAGCGCCATGTTAGAACCAAAGAGAGACTGGATTATGTGTCGACATTTCGTGATAACCACGAACAACTGCAGAGGACTATCGAGAACGTCCTCGGTCCCCGAGCAAACACGTACCTCGTCTCGAGTGGTTACACAAAAGAGCCTCGAGAGCAAGAGAATGCAGGGGACCGAGAGGCTCTGCGAGAGGTGTCAGAGGCGTATGATGCGCTTCGGGACGTCGATGTCATGGATATATCTGATCGTGGAACTGAGCTCTGGATACAGGCTGAACAGCTATACACAGAGAGGACGTCCCGAATCGAAAATTCGATTATCACCATGCTACGAGATCGCCTAGCGACAGCCAAGACCGCAAGTGAAATGTTTCGTGTCTTCTCAAAATTCAATGCCCTACTCGTTCGACCGAAAATTAGAGGTGCAATTGGTGAGTATCAGACACAGCTACTTGACCATGTGAAGCGAGACATTGCAGCCCTACACGAGCGCTTCAAAGCACAATATGGAGGTTCAGAAGCTCAGATGATGGCTCAGCTGCGTGATATCCCACCTGTAGCAGGATCTATCATATGGATACAACAGATCGAAGCCCAGCTTGACACTTACATGAAGAAAGTCGAGTCAGTCCTTGGACGAGATTGGACATTACATACAGATGGTGAGAAGCTGCAGCATGAAAGCAGCATGTTTCGACAGAGACTCACCACCAGAGATATTTTCCAGACCTGGCTTACCGGCGTGCAGAAGTCGGAGATCTCGACTAATGGTCGTCTTTTCCTAATCATGAAAACTCGCGGCCCAAGTGGCCTGCTTGAACTCCATGTCAACTTCGACGATCAGGTTGTGGCACTTTTCAAAGAGGTCCGTAATCTAATGTGGCTTGGCTTTAGTGTCCCACATATGGTTGTGACCGTAGCTCGAGATGCACAACGAATCTACCCATTCGCGCTCAGTCTGATGGAGAGCGTCAAGATATATCTGTCAACTGTTCGAGCTGTGCACGAGTCGCCAAGTATCGCTCAGTTGATGGCAAACTACGTCAAAGAGGCAGAAGATCTTTTCGTCAAGGGTATGCCTTTGAAATGGGAGACATTTGTGCAGAGCGATACAATGTATCAATCACAGAAACAGTCCCGCCCCGATCGATTAATCAAAGGTACCGACTCGATAATGACAAGTGAAAGTGCACACGTCCAGTATGTGCGGAATCTATCGACGGCCGTTGCAACCCTGCAGGACAAGATGATCATACTGAGCAACACTGATCAGGTGATCCAGAATGCCTTAGTCGACCTACGTTCTTGTGCATATGAATCCAAAATCTTCCAAGGATTGGTCAGCACAATCCAGAACGCTGTGGACAAGCTCAATCTCGAGAATTATGCTAACCTCGAGCACTGGGTTCTGAATTTAAACATGCAGATGGAGAGCATCCTACGTGATCGCCTAGAGCATGCTCTGAAGCATTGGACTCAGTCCTTTTCACACGTGGAGCTCGATCAGGCCTCGAAGCCTGTAGATACGGAAAGTCAGGAAATCTCGCACATCATTCGTTTCGCATCAGTTGATATCGAGATCACCATGCACGACCAGACCATCTTCATAGACCCTCCAATCAGCCACGTCAAAGCTACTTGGCTACAAAGTCTCGAATCATGGCTAGACGTGCTGTGCAGTCTACAACGAGTCAAAGCTACCAGATATCAGGTCTCTGCAGCCTCCGCTATGCATCAAAAGCAGCAGCACTTCGAAGATCTTGCTATCGAGTGTCTTGACCCCCTTGAAGCTGCGTATGGCGCTGTTGATGTCAAGATTATAGAGCTTAACACCTACTTAGAAGAGTGGTATCGATATCAGTCGCTTTGGGATCTGCAGACAAGCCAGGTACAGGAGACGTTAGGAGAAGATCTTAGTCTTTGGCATCAACTAATCCAGGAAATTCGACATGCGCGGTCGACCTTTGACACATCTGATGTGCGAAAGACATTTGGCTTCGTCACGTTCAACTATGAGCAGGTGCAATCCAAGATCACACAGAAGTACGATCAATGGCAGTACGATATCACCGTGAGATTTGGCCTGATCCTTGGTAACAGAATGCGGGAGGTTTTTGCTGAACTCAAGCGAGCTCGACACGATCTGGAGAATCAGTCACTGGAGGCTTCTTCTACTGCTCAAGCTGTGGCGTTCATCACTATTGTCCAGCAGTGCAAGCGCAGTGCCATTGTTTGGGGTCCAGAAGTGGAGGTGTTTCGACAAGGCCAGACTACGCTTTCACGTCAACGATACAATTTTGCCACTGACTGGCTATCAGCTAACCAAGTAAACGACGAGTGGGAGTCATTCTCAGAGATCCTTGCCCGCAAAGGCAAGGTTGTCGAAGAACAAACCGATGCGCTACGAGCCAAGGTTGCAGCTGAAGACAGAGCCATCAACGAGCGGATGAAGGATGTAGTCAATAGGTGGTCAGAAGAGAAGCCGGTCTCGGGTACAATCCCTCCATCAGAAGCGCTTGAGCTGTTGCGTAACTACCAGTCAAAGCTCGAGAAGCTGCAATCTGAGTTTGACACTATGGCTAGAGCAAAGGAAGCACTCGCACTTCTACACAGCCAGGATGATACCTTAACTATCGTAGTGGAGGAGGTTCAAGATTTCATTTCCGTATGGGCGGCGCTCACGACAATCTGGCAAAGCATCAATGAGCTTCGAGAGACTCTGTGGACGAGCGTTCAACCGCGAAAGCTACGGCAGTCTCTTGAGAACCTCATCAAGACAGCTAAGGAAATGCCAAGCAGAATGCGACAATACGCTGCCTTTGAGCATGTGCAAAGTGTACTTCGAGATTTACAGAAGAGCAGTCCGATCCTGGCAGATCTCAAGACTGATGCCGTTCGCGAGCGCCATTGGCTCAAGATATACAAAGCGCTTCGTCCTGGTAAGCGATACTCTGAAGTTTCAATGACACTAGGGGAAGTCTGGGATCTTAAGCCTACATCCAGCGAAAGTATCATTCGAGACATCATTGCACAAGCACAAGGCGAACTTGCATTAGAGGAGTTCGTACGTCAAGTTCGGGACACATGGCAAAACTATTCGCTTGACTTGATCAACTATCAGAACAAACTTCGCCTGATTCGAGGCTGGGATGAGCTGTTCGCAAAGTGCAGCGAGAACCTCAATTCTCTCCAAGCTATGAGGCATTCTCCGTACTACAAGGAATTTGAGGAGGAGGCTGCGTCCTGGGAGGACAAGCTGAATCGCGTCCATGTGCTTTTCGACGGGTGGATTGATGTACAGCGACAGTGGGTGTATCTTGAAGGAGTGTTCTCCGGCAACAACGATATCAAGCACTTACTTCCGACAGAATCGAGTCGTTTTTCGAACATTAACACCGAGTTTCACGCTATAATGAAGAAGGTCTACAAGTCTCCATTTGTCATGGATGTTCTAGCGATAGCAGGCGTGCAGAAGTCCCTGGACCGACTTGCCGATCTGTTAAGCAAGATTCAAAAAGCACTGGGAGAATACCTAGAACGAGAGCGTGTCTCCTTTCCTCGTTTCTACTTCGTTGGTGACGAAGATCTGTTAGAGATTATTGGCAATAGCAACGAGACAAGTCGGGTGGCGAAGCACTTCAAAAAGATGTTTGCAGGTATCTCTGGAGTCGAGGTTAATGAAGACAACACGATCACTGCAATTGTTTCCAGAGAAGCCGAGAAGGTTGCACTAAAGAAAGAGGTATCACTTGTCAAATTGCCAAAGATCAACGACTGGCTTGGTGCTTTGGACTCAAGCGCTAAGTTTACCCTGGCAGAGCTGCTCTCTGAAGCTATTGCAATGTTCGAGCTCGTCTTCATTGCAGACAGCCTTGATGTTGCTGCATTCCAGGACTACCTCGAGACTTATCCTGCTCAGGTTGTCATCCTCGCTGCACAAGTTACATGGACCAATCTTGTCGAGTCAGCCCTAGCCGCTGCAGGTAAAGGTCTAGATCGAATCTTGGAGTACGAGGTTCGATTACTCGATCTGCTTGCGGAAAGTGTGCTTCAAGAGCTACCTTCATTAACGAGAAAGAAGTGCGAGCATTTCATCACTGAAGCTGTTCACCAACGAGACACTATCGTGAAATTGATTCGAGCAGAAGCGAATTCTCCAGGTCACTATGCATGGCTACTACAGATGCGGTATGTTTATACCAAGGATGCCGAACCGTTGCAGCGACTACATGTTGAGATGGCGAATGCTCGACTGGAGTATGGATACGAATATTTAGGAGTTCCTGAACGACTTGTGCGAACACCACTGACAGACCGCTGCTTTTTGACACTTACGCAAGCACTTTGCCAGAAGCTCGGCGGTTCACCGTATGGACCAGCCGGCACAGGGAAAACGGAGTCTGTTAAAGCGCTTGGCTTGCAGCTCGGCAAATTTACATTGGTGTTTTGCTGTGATGATACTTTTGACTTCCAAGCCATGGGAAGGATTTTCCTTGGTATCTGTCAGGTTGGTGCATGGGGATGCTTCGATGAGTTCAATCGTTTGGAAGAGCGCATACTATCGGCTGTATCACAGCAAATCCAAAATATTCAGATCGGGCTTCGAAACAGCACTGATGACCAGAAAACACAGGTCGAGCTCGTTGGCCGGCGCTTTAAGGTCAATCAAAATACTGGCATTTTCATCACCATGAACCCTGGATATGCTGGTCGATCCAACCTACCCGACAATCTCAAGAAGCTCTTCAGAAGCGTGGCTATGTCTAAACCCGATAAGGAATTGATCGCTGAAGTCATGCTGTTCTCGCAAGGGTTCAAGCAAGCTAAAGAGATTTCGAGACAGATTGTGCCGTTCTTTGAACATTCGTCCCAGAAACTGTCAAAGCAACCTCACTACGATTTTGGTCTTCGGGCACTGAAGAGTGTTCTGGTCAGCTCAGGTAGTCTAAAACGCACCCGACTTCAACTTGGAGATGGTGCTGGTGTGGATGATAGTATGCTTGAACCACAGATCCTGGTCCAGAGCATCCGCGAAACCGTATCACCAAAGCTCATCAAGGACGATGTAGCCAGATTGGTGCAAGTCCAAGAGCAAGACTTCCCTGGTGTCGATTATGTGCCTGCTGACACGACTGAGCTCAAGACCGCTATTGAAGAAGTCATGAAAGAGCGACACTTAACAGCATCTGATGCATGGTTGACCAAGATTATTCAGCTATACCAGATACAGCGCATTCACCATGGTGTGATGATGGTTGGTCGATCAGCATCTGGTAAATCAGAGGTCTGGAAGGTCTTGCTCCAAGCTTTGCAGAAGGTGGAAGGCACAGAAGGAATCTGTCATGTTATCGATCCGAAAGTCATGTCTAAGGAAGCTCTTTATGGTAACCTCGACAGCACGACCCGGGAGTGGACTGATGGTTTGTTCACTGCCACCCTTCGAAAGATCGTCGACAACCTTCGAGGCGAAGATACCAAGCGACACTGGATTGTCTTTGATGGTGACGTTGATCCTGAATGGGTTGAAAACTTGAACAGTGTACTCGATGACAACAAGCTATTAACACTACCGAATGGCGAACGTCTGAACCTACCACCGAATGTTCGAGTCATGTTCGAAGTTGAGAGTCTCAAGTATGCCACTCTGGCCACTGTCTCAAGATGTGGTATGGTGTGGTTCAGCGACGATACTGTTACGCCAGAGCTGATGATCGATCACTACCTTGCCAAATTTGCTACACGAAGCTTCGATGACCTTGAAGACGAGTTGAACCTGAGTGCACAGTCTGGCTCACAAGCACAAGCTGCGCAGAGACAAGTAGTGGGTATTCTTCGGAGTTTGATTGTTCGTGATGACTTCCTGCTCAAGGCACTCAACGAGGCGAGGAACCACAAGCATATCATGGAGTTCACAGTGGCTCGCGTCCTTGACAGTTTCTTCAGTTTGTTGACAAAGACGTTGCGAACAATTCTACAATACAACATGAACCATCCGGAATATCCATTAGACGAGGAGCAACTCGAAAACTTCGTCTCCAAAAAGATGCTCATTGCAGTCGTCTGGTCATTTGTTGGTGACGCCAGCCTGCCCATTCGCAAAGATTTTGGAGACTTTATTAGCACAATGACCAACGTTATGCTTCCAACATCGGATGAAAGTAGCTCTCTCATTGACTACGATGTTTCTCTGCCACAAGCAAATTGGATTCGCTGGCAGTCTCAAGTACCGACCATTGACATTAACACTCACTCCGTCACACAAACGGACGTTATCATTCCCACAGTCGACACTGTCAGACATGAAGAAGTGCTCTACTCGTGGCTAGCTGAACACAAGCCACTCATGCTGTGCGGTCCTCCGGGTTCGGGTAAGACCATGACCCTATTCAGTGCTCTTCGAAAACTACCAGACATGGAAGTGGTCGGGCTCAATTTCTCAAGTGCCACTATGCCGGAGCTCATCATCAAAACCTTTGAGCAATACTGTGAGTACAAGAAGACACTAAGTGGTCTTGTTCTTTCACCTACCCAGATTGGCCGATGGCTTGTCATCTTCTGCGATGAAATCAACTTGCCGGCGCCAGACAAATACGGCACACAACGAGCCATCAGCTTTCTAAGACAATTGATCGAGCAGAATGGTTTTTGGCGACCATTAGACAAGGCGTGGGTGTCGCTCGAGCGGATACAGTTTGTTGGTGCCTGTAACCCCCCTGAAGATGCTGGACGACACCCTCTTGGTGCTCGATTTCTACGTCATGCTCCCGTAGTCATGGTTGACTATCCTGGGGAGCTCTCTTTGACGCAGATTTATGGCACTTTCAATAATGCAGTACTCAAGGTCATTCCTACCTTGCGAGGTTATGCAGTTGCTCTAACAAAGGCCATGGTGGACTTCTACCTCGCATCACAGGCTAAATTTACCACCGACATCCAACCACATTATGTGTATTCTCCTCGTGAATTGACACGGTGGGTTCGAGGTCTGTACGAATCGATTGCGCCACTGGAGCAGCTGAGTTTGGAAGGCCTGGTCCGCATATGGGCTCATGAAGCATTGAGACTGTTTGCTGATCGTCTTGTTGAGCCTGCTGAACGTGCCTGGACGAGTGATATGGTCAAGCAGATTGCCACTGAAAACTTTCCAACTGCAGACATTGACACCGCGTTGCAAGGACCAATCCTCTTCTCAAATTGGCTCTCCAAGCATTATGTTTCAGTTGAACAGGAGCAGTTGCGAGAATTTGTCAAGGCTCGCCTGCGGACATTTTGCGAAGAGGAGGTTGATGTGCCGCTTGTTCTGTTCAACGATGTCTTAGAACATGC
>Ga0115846_100606_pt2 | contig 14871 bp, 9 predicted proteins | sample InSIn5gowninarea_2_FD_83860 | JGI IMG/M metagenome (GOLD analysis project Ga0115846, IMG submission 83860)
AAAGTAGCTGGCAGATAGTAACGAGAAAATGACCGTGAACAAGCACAGGATGGTGAAAAAGCAGACGTTCGTTCGAATTGCGGCGATCGCGTACAAAAAGCAGAGGACGGCCATGAATACGAAGAAAAAGGAGAAGGAGTCGTAAAAGCCGGCGGCTGTGTCGTAGGGTGTGACGTCGGCGAAAAAGGGGGTCCCTGCTGCTCCAAAGGTTCCCCAAAATCCACCAAAGGTGAAGAAAATGGTAGCGGGAAGGGTGTTGCCGAGAAGCCATTCGCCCATGCCACCAGCGAATTGGAGGATGGAGCCGCAAAAGTAGAATGCGCCACTAGATACTTAAGTTAACGGTCGCTTGATTTTACGGGTTTAGGGTTAGGGCCCAAGAGTAGCAAACTTACGTGTAGGCAGCGGAATTACCCGTCCCAGCACCAGCTCCATGCCATCCCATAAGTGCGGCGCTTGAAGAGGAGCTGGCAAGAAGGAATCCTCCAAGAGCAATGGGAGCTGGATTGGCAAAGGTGAGTCGAAGTTTACCGGCTACAGCTTGCTCAGGAGCCAGGTATAGCTTCTCGAAATGAGATGGTGTAGGGACAAGGACATTTTCCGCCTCTCTTATGCCTTCCTTCTGAACCTGTACTACACTGTGTCTTCGGGAATTCATGATGCCAATTTGGTGGTTAACGGGGGTTAAGAAGAAGATTGTTAAGGACCTTTTCAAGATAAAAGAGAAAGTTGGTGTCTGTGATATGGCGAACAACGATCATGGACTTGAGCAATCACCATGTCTATATACAAACGATGCTCTGGATCATGCACATAAGCTCGGTTGTAAAAAGTGTGGATTCCTCTCGGTTCTCGAACTTGAACCTCGGAGTAGTAGTACGACGGAGCTTCCATGGCAGCACGTCTGTGCAAGAAACTTTGAATAGAGGTAACGAACTGTGGCATTGTGTTCTCAAACGCGTACGGAGTACTCCTCCGGTCATAAAGTATTTGGATGCCAAGGCTTATTTAAGCATAACTCGTTAGTGAGAAACGATATTTTACCTATTTTCAACACCCTACACGCCGAAATTTGATAAGCATTACATACCCTAATACCTCATCTCTCAGCGATTGTTCGTATACCAATCTTATCTTATTATTTCAACAATGGAGCAGGAGAAACAACATTAAGAAGGAGAAGTACTGCTTTAGTTCCAACACACGTGAGTGGGGAAACCACAAATTACGGTAGCCAGTAAGCAGGCGTTCGAATACTTTGTGCACGGAAGAGCACATCTCGTAGATCCGGTTCCTTTCGACAACTCGACACACGTCCTTTCTGTTCACATCGCACGGAAGCAGGTACCGCTCGCTCACTTACAGATCCGCGTTGGTCATAAAATCATGTGAAGGTCAATAAGATTCACAATTTCAGCCCGAATCACGTATAACCGTTCGAATTACAGCTCATAACTTGGAGGCGGGGATTCCCCGTATTTGAGCTCATGCTCCATGAAATGCATTAAAGTTTTTAGGTTAAGACCTGGTGTTTCAACCGAGTAATCCATCAATTCGTGCTCCTTTAACACCATGCATGTCAATGCAGTCGCCTTTTGAGTGGAACGACTGGGAAATATACACCTGAACCGGCGTCAAGCTTGCCGCTCCTCACGAGAAATCGTATTCAAGACCAGCTCTTCGGCCCTGAATGAATGGATTGTCCAACCGGTCAAAGTCAAAAGAAAATGGAGTTGGTTGTGCTATTAGTGAAAAGTCCACGCATGAGGTCTGGCTTCCCCAGCAGCTATAATGCAAGCAAAGACTCCTCCTAGAAGAAATGTGTATAAATTTTGGAAGACTCATGTACTTCCATTTCCTGATACACTGTTAGCTCTATTCTATTTTGAAGATTTGACCTGACCTACCATCTTGAAAGTGTTGAGTTCTTCCTTGATTTGCTGAGCAAGCATAGGAGTCAAACGATTGCATGTAGCTATTTCTCCACGGCGATCATATTCGGCACTTGGCCATGTATCGTGAAATTGTATGCGAGGGCTAAACGAAATATTGCGGTTTGGTGTCATTGGAACATTAGTCTTGGAATCAAGGCTGGCGAACCGAGAAACAGAACCAAAGTAGTCGTCGTGATGGTCATTAATCGTAACGGAATCGGTGCGCCGATAAATGGTATCGTCTTTTGGTGTGCTCGGAGCGCTAGATCGAGGTGAGTCATTGACATGTGGGATGCCTGGTAGACTGAGCTCCGGTGCTCTATCTGCAGGTCTTAGACTCGGCGAAGACTGATTTGAATCTGTTCGCTTTAGAATGCCCTTCTTCACTGCAGCCAGAACTTCAGCACGTTCTCGTTCGCCTCCGACGATGCTCTGCCGTGATCGAGTATCCGTTGACACCGAACCACTATCCAGTGATAGCTTGTTGTCAATAGAATTTCTTTCAAGCTTGGGGAAGCCAGTACCACCACCTTGGTGCACATGAGGGTCTAGGTTGACATTCACTTTTTCGCGCTCAGCCTCCACAGTGACCATTGAAACTTGTGCAGCTGTAGCTTGATTCACAGGACCATCTGCGGCAGGCACTCCGATAACAGACTTCGGTCGAAACAATCCGACCAACGAACGTGATCCCTTCTTCATCCCCTTGCCCATTTTTCGCAACATGAGAGAAGCGGACGATGCAGTTGACGATATCGAGAGATTATCGGTCGATCCTGTGAAAAAATTGCCTTGGCCCGAGTAGATGCTCTCGCCCAAGCCTGCAGCTTCCTGCTTAGCAGCAACACGAGCTGATTCCGGGTCAAGTTCCTCCTCATGCCGTGAGAAGCGTTTGGTGGTTGTGTTCGCTGCGTTGCTCTTCTCTAAATTCGCCTGCGCGGTTGCCTTTCTTAATTCTGCAGCACTACCAAATGAAAATGCTCTTCTCAACTTCGACTTCGACTTCTTTGCGTCTTTCATGTTCAAGGCAGCTAGGTGTTCAGCTGCTGGGCTCGGACTTGATTGAACAGGTGCCTTGACCTTCTCAGCCAAAGGCACAGCTGCATCCTCCTCGGCATTTGAACTCATAGGTCTCGACAAGGGCGAAGGAGTGCTGACACCGGATGGGGTACGTCTACCGGTTTCGGTATGTCGATTCGGTGTGTTGAGCATGCGCGCATCCTGCTTCACATTTTGTCCTGTCTGAGAAGGGTGGGTGTGAGACGCTTGCTGAGACTGAGGATCATTTCGGGCAGAGGTTGGTCTGGATGACAGACCTGATCGTGCCGATCGTCCTGAGCTGGTGCTTTCCGAGCTGCCGGTATGTCTGTGCCCAGATGTAGGTGTGTTCATTGGTATGTGCTGGTGGTTGAGTTGCTGCGTATTACCAAGACTCTGTTGGCGATATCGAGAAACTGCCTCGGTGCTCAATTGTCCACTCGATTGTACATCTTGGTTTACACCTTTGATTTGTGAAGGACCATATGCAGGTTCCCGGTAGGAAGTATTTGCACTGAGACTTCGAGAGCTTACTGACTGACCAGGCTGGTTGTACAACTGTCCAACCGCAGCCATTCCGGAACCAGATGGAGGAGCCGAGACATAAGTTTTTGAGGCGGCAGAATCCCCAGTGTCAGTACGTCGGACATTCCTCCGGTACCGATCTGGCGTCGATTTCGCAGCACCAGTCGCGTTCACATTGGTGGTATTTGGTTCGTCGTCAAATCTAAGATTTGATGCTAAGCCATTCGACGGCGATGATGGTACAGACTTTGAGGACGTGCTGTTTGACAGACTAGTGCTGCTGAGATTTAGTAGCGGCAGCTGCGGTGCCTCTGACGCAATCATGGTTGGGCTATACTGCTGTGGTCTGTGTGTTATAGCGTTGTTGCCTAAGTGTGGCGTAGCTGTGAAAGCGTATGGTGCTACAGGACCTGAGGGAGGGACACCTCTGTAACCCGTATTCGAGGTACTACCAAACTTTTGACTTGGTCGAGAAGACTGATGATGATGAGTAAGGCCGGGATTGTAACGCTCATCTGAGCCTGTACGGTTGTGTAGCATCGTTGAAGTGGTCTGAGGCAAAGTTTGGACCAAAGTTGCCATATTATTTACCCAGTGGTTGTAAGGCGTCTCTTGTGCACTCTCTTTGAGCTTATTGAAAGATGGACGCTCTTTTCTTGTCTTCCTGATTTCTCAATATGCCAGCTATCAAAGCAAAAAAAGGTTCGGACCAGCCTACTGAAGCTGTTCGACAATCATTAGCGGATAGATCGAGTGGTGAAGGTGGTGTCGAAAGAATTCGAAAGGGATAAAGATTGTTGGGATTGCCGCAGTGCACGAACAAAACAACGTGTGTTCCGTCTTGCCGCACGGTTAGGACGAATGCATGATGACACCTGATACCGAAGGATGATGGCGGCAGGATTTGGTATCGAAAAAGGTTACAATGGAATGAAGAGGGTGAACAGTGCAGTTGTGCAGGTAGTTAGGAGAATTGATCCTGTACCGAAATGAATGAAAGTGGCCAGAGGATGCTAGCCGTTCTCGACGAAGGTGGCAAAAACAAAACAATCTCTGAATGAACGTTGTCGTTACAGAGGCTCATCAATGACCAAGACGAAGAAGGTGGTAATATAGTTGGTCAAGAACACAACGATCGAAGGAAAGCAGTGCTTCGGTAGAGTTGAACATGCAAGAACGAATTCTCGCAAGGACTTGGAGGCACCAAACGAGTGGGTAGAGAAAGCAAGGCTCTGCTGCACAGGCCGATCCAAGTGGAAATCTCGTAAAGGAGTGCTGCAGGTTTAGGTCCTGCTCGGCACTACTAGGTTCATTAAACTTTATGCTACGGCGCCAAGCTAGGCTATCTTCATGCACTTTGGCAGCACTTTGACAACTCCAAGAACCCCTCTCCAATCACTGCCAACCGCTCCTTGCTTTGCTCCAGTCGGCCGGCACTACATGTGTTTCTCGAGCGAGGCACAGATGACAAGGTGATGCTGTGTCTCTGCAAGTACAGTAGAAGCTGTTCCCGCTCGTTGCACAGAACAAGCACTGCAACGGGCTGGAAGTTCAAAGCTTTACGTACTTCCAACACCCCAACCGTGAATCAAGCTTCGGGAGGAGAATTGTGCATGCAGGATATCCCTGTCATCGTTGCACAAATGATGATGACACGTGAAGCCTCTCGGCTTTTGACCAGAGTGTTTGGTTTTTGATTCGTGGTGTAGAATGCACTTACGAATGGACTTTGTACACCCCTTGCTTGCTATATGGGCCACTCACCGTACGATAAAGTCTTCGGCCGTGCTTCACATACCTATACTGACAAAGGCAGAGTCTCAAGCCATGCAGTGTCTTATACCACCTTTTGGGTGACAACTTAGACCGGACCACGCTTGCCTATCACCGAGCTCAGAGGCATGTGGAGGACGCAAGCTATACCCTTTCTCACGCTTCAATAGGTTCGGTAAAGATCGAAGCCGGAATTCTCTTTGTCTCATGTTTTGCAACGTCAACATTCTTAATGTATTCAATTTGCTACTGTAGAGTGTCTACAGCCTCAGAGTACTCCATTCGCTCGGAAAAATGACGACAAGTTCATGGGTGTTCTCAGCTGACAAAGTTATGCCTCTGTCCTGCAATCAGCCATTGGTAAACTCTGTGCCTCACGCAGGATAGTAGCATAGCAGCTCATCTTGTAAAAACAGCTGATGCTTCGCATCGAGTCATTGGATAGCGGGCTGTTGCATGAGTTCTAAATCAGCTAGTTCAACAAGTATTGCCAGTATTGATTGTTGTTGTAGCACGAGCACGAGTCAACGCGCTCTCCAGCAGATATCAAAGTGTCGGTAGCCTGCAACGCGGAGGCTGCGAGGAATACCACAAAGTTTGCCCTCCTTGCTAGGGGATACAAGTATTCGCACTGTCAGAGTCGAGTACGTACGTGGTGGCTTTCAGGTGTTTTGTGGCCTTTCGACATGACATGAAAAGGTCTGCACGTAGTGATTATGGCTAATGAGACTTCACATGGCAGGAGGATGCTGGCATCGACTTCCGCGTTGTTTACTTGTTATAAGCAGGCCAAGACGTACTGTATGCATGATTCAGGGACGGACGAGCGACATCCAACCAAGAGCCGAATAATTGCGAATTACAGCCCACCATGCCTGCATAATGTAAGTAAGCATTTGCGATCCAACCAGTCATGTTGTCGTGTTCGCGTACGACGCATACCGCAATTTGGTAGATTATCCCCTCAGGAGCATGCGAGCACCCTCGGCCTCCCCAAATTAAACCTAAGGCAATCATGATGGTCGTCCACGTGTTTACATGACATTGAGTGCGACGCTGATCACGCTCCTTTGTTTTCCATGACACAAAAATTACTACTCCATAAACATGAGTTATGAAAATGTTTGCAGTACATGTACTTGAGTACGTATGGCAATCTTTATCTAGAGAATTTGTGCACAACCGTATTGACCAGAGTTTCGTTTCGAAAGTCCAACACTAAGGTTTTATAGGATACTCCCGACTGTCCTTTCAACAGAATTCGAACTTTAGTTGATTGGTCTCTAAGCCTTTAATCAGTCACAGCTCATACTGTACAGTATGTCCTCGCAGAAACCCCACCACATTCGACACTGCTACGGAGTAGAGCGTGCCAACATCTGCATAACCGACGACCAACAGCCGTTTTTGAGAAGTATGCGTTATCATCATGCATGATCGTCTTTCATTCACACACAGATGTTGAGCTATTAGAAGTGGATCTGCGAATAAAATCTAATGATTCGGTGGCTTCGAAGAAATGACACTGCACTGTGCAACAAGCTTTTCGACGGTGATTCGATGAAATGACAACCTTGACGCTAACGTCGTTCTCTCCAAGATTAGTGAGTAAAGGCTTATCATCAGCGTCAGTGGCAACGCTATCATTGACATCCTTCACATCACCAACGTAAAGTGTGAACGAAGTCGAACTCGGCTACAATTTACAGTCTGGATCAGTTTTGAACCAATTCTGCAAACATACTGCTTTGAATCATGCAGCCACCTTCTGCCCACAACTTTCAACAGTGGCGACAGAGAAGCACAAATTAAATCGTCGGGCCTGGGCTCGGGCCAGATCTGCCGCTAAGCTCCAAAGTTAATCTCACTGCAGAAGTTCGACCAGGGCTATCCCTTCCGCCTCCGCGTTTTTCACCACTTGTACTGTAGATCTGACCTTTGGTCAGAGGTCCTGGCCACAGTACTATACGAGCTCTTCTCTGTTTCTGTATCTGCAGTGGCAGCGTTGATATCTTCGAGACTCGAGCCAGGCTCAATGCAACCCAGCATCAATGTCGCTCAGTCCACTTTATTGTAACAAGCCGAAGTTGGTGGTTGGAGTGGGAAAGCTGCACCATGTGCACAGCGTACAATTATGTACTGTACTTGCGTCTGCTCGTGAACTAACAACTGGCCGGCAAAGGTCTACAGTATAGCGCAATGGTCAGACGTATCGCCACTGGAGTCTTTCATTACGGGTACCGACTCTCAAAATGAAGCCAGTAAGCCTTCACGTCGCATACTTATGCCACGATATACTGGGAGCAATAAAGCTTCACGATCCTGATAACATCGCTGTCTACCACAGTAAGAATTCGTACAAGGGCCGTGGGCACATTCATCACCATCACTTTCGTTGACGACGAGAGCTGATCCGGAGCACCCACCTCCAGAGGCTAGTCGATCACATTAGTGCATAATGTCAAGACAGTCCGGTTAGTGTCCTGTACTTGACGTGCATTCTCGCCGAATTCCTTAGGTGTTTGGAGAGCTACAGTACAAGTGCTCGTACTCCACACAACTTGATTCACCTCCACAGACATTTCCCTAGCTCCAGTTTCGTGGTGCGACAAGTACTTCACACGGTCTATTTGAGATTGATCTTCGCAGTGCGCAAGTCTCTTTTTTGTCAAATAATAAAGGATTTCTATCTGCTATCAGCTTCCAGATTGGCGGTGAGAAAGACTCCAGAACACCATGTCGGGTTACAGACTTATGCATGTCTCCAGTTTGTGCAAGTAGAGACCACATGGCTAGTGATAGTGTCCTGTAACACATTGTTCCATGGTGCCGGAACGTTCGTCGTTCCGCGAGGCATGCACACCGGAGCCTTGTCATCTGGTGAGGAGGCGGTTGGCGAAGCCTTTGATATTCAGGGCCTGACGGAAGGGATTGGACACCGAGCTGGCTCTGCTACTAACTATTTCTGCTAGTCTCACTCGTGCCAACTTACCAAAGTGAACCAAATTGCTTATCATTACATGATTAGACGTTTCCTGAGTATGTATGATGGCGGTGTCCATGCCCAGATACGTGACGCGAACAAACTTACAAACTTACTCTTATGAGCGTCACCCAGGTCATGGCGCTAATTGACAGAACTTACAACGACAATTTAGCAAACGTGTTATGCTGTGTCGTGTATCGTTACACTACTGCTGCTGACCCATGTCCTGGCTTTTTGTAATTCCTTCCACGAGCTTTTTGCGAGTGGTGAGACAAACATCCCAAGGATTGGAGGGAGCAACACCGTGCCTGATCGTGTTGCAGCGGTCATAGGCTGGAAATAGCAGTTCATCATTGTCCCAGCCTTTTCGCTCAAACTCATGCTGCTTCTGACTCTATCAAATCAAGCAGTACCGACCTGGACATCTACGCCGAACCATCTTCGGACAAATACAACCAGTCTTATTATCCTCCACGACCAAGTGCGAGGTGAGAGAACGACTTCTGATGGGTCAGACAGCAAGAACATCGATATTCTTTTCGAGTTTCGGTGTCGAGCTGCGTAATCCCGCCATTAGTAACAAGCAAAGTCTGGTACTTACAACGAAGCCGCTTGTAGATTGCAGGACATGCGAGCTAGTCTCGTTTTCTTGCTTTCTAGTCAGTACGGCCGATGAAGTCGAGGTTGAGGTTTTCCTCTTGCTGCATCACTTTGAATACTAGCTCAAGTCCAACCCTTATAGACTGGATGACCACCGTGGATAGTGGCCCATTTACCACGTCTCAGCAGGCATAGCAAAAGCCGCTGACAGCCATTCTGGGAAGTAGCTCAGTGACGTTGAAGATCGAGTTATGAGGCTGTACGCGATGGATCAATGGAGGCCTCGTAGACAACCACGTTAATCTTGTGAGGGATCCTGCACGTAATTATTGCTGTTGGCAGCAAGAGGCTAAGATGCTGGATTCATATTCGCGAGCTGCACAGCTTGTGTCGGCCGCATGCTGGGTTCATAATGTTGTCTCTTCAGGAAACGACAATATATACTGTACAGTGCACAACAATCAAGCTCGGATAAGCTTGCCACTTCCTGATTTACCTTAGTGTCGGCGGATCCCGTGGTGGCAGCCAGATGCGGAGAAACGTCGTCTGCAGGACCGCAAAGCCACAGTCCATGATTCGACACTGCACAACAACTTACTGATGATTGCTCCCAACAATGACTGTGTTATAACATATCGAACCATTGATCAGACGCGCTCAACAATCTCTGCGACGTCTGAATAGTTAGCCTCTTATTCGTTCACATTCTCAACATTGGTCAGCCGTCGTCGCACTTTTCCCAAATCTCAAACTCAGATAAACAAATAAGGATGAGCGACTTGAGGGGTTTAGTGAAGAACGGGTGGCATCCAAAGGGTAAAGAAGGCGGTAAGGAATCGTGGCGCGGCGATTTCAAGGGTATAAACCAAGTGGTCAGTGTGATCGAAGATCTGGAGCATGAAGCATGAAGTCTGATTATATCAATCGCAGGCAGGCTGGATGGGTAAAGGCAAGCAATCCGAAGCTGAATCCGCTCGAGAACATGTGTCGAGACCACTGGCCACCCTAAAGGACCCGGCTTTGTTCGGTCCACCACCCAAGAATGTCAACTATCATGGTGGAGCAGCACTCCCGAACGAGATCACACCTCATCGCGAGGGTCTTGGTGCACCCTTGCGGCTGGAGCAGGTCCATGAAACGAACCATGCTGTTACGCCACCGGCAGAGGACGAACAGCCAGCAAGGTCAGCCCCCCCAGCACTACCATATCGCGCGGATCGTACTGGCCTGAGAACCGACAATTTACCTCCTCCTCCTGTACGCCGAGAGGCTCTGCCAGTGCTTGGAGTTCCCTCACGCACCCAGACTCCCACCACATCAAGCCAGCCGAGACTTCCTCCACGATTACCATCGAGACAGAACACGACTTCACCTCCGGTGATCGAAACTCCACCACCTTACAATGTGGCTGCCACGAAACCGGGCACTGACCCGTATTTAAATCAGTCTGCGGTCAGTAGACTTGAAAAAGCTGGTGTGTCTGTGCCAGAATTTGGAATTGGGAACAACGATGCACAAAATCCGTGGGGAAACGAGAGCAGTGCGGCGCGACCGTCAAGTACGAAGCAATTGTCCGAGCTACATGCACGTTTTGGAAGGATGAAATCACCTTCCCAGGAGAACGCTGTTGTAGCGACTCCTCTACTGGCAGCTCAAGTACCGTCTCCTTCGTCTTCACAAACTTCTATGCCATCATGGAAACAATCTCAGTCTGCCTTTCAGACCGCACAGAATCTGCGCACAAATCCGCAGTCAATCAGCCTTGCGGATGCACAATCTGCGGCTCAGACTGCTAATCAGGCACAACGGTCAGCAGGCGCTTTCCGAGAGAAGCATGCAGACTCGATAGCTACCGCTCAGGCCAAAGCGAAGGCTTGGGACCAGAAGTACAAAGTGACTTCGAAGATCAACAAGTTCCTCGACGAGCACAGTGATACAGAGAACAATACGCATCAGCAACAACAAACGTCACAAGTTGGCCAGCAATATCAACAAACTCCTATCGTCCCGTCTTACACTCCGTCCCTCCAAGCACCTCAGCATCTGACCAGTATACCACCACAGGTGACATCGTCTGCTGCAACAGAGCTGTCTGCCTCGATTGCAAGGAAGCCTCCGCCGCCACCAGCACCGCGTAAGCCTGCACATATGCAAGCTCCGCCGCCAGTGCCAATGGGTACAAAGCCAAGTTTCGGGTGAAGTCGGTCCTGTTCAACCCAGCATGAGTTTTAGTCATCTGCACAGACTATGTGGAAATCACGACAAAAATCGACATTGACGAGACTCTACGAGCAGATGAGGCTCGAGGAGGGTCCTCTCTGTTCCCAGCTTCGAGTATGGTCGTTCAAAACCTCGCCCAGTACTGCTCCTTCCTGCAATATCCGTACTCCTTGCAGTTCAGTTGACGGTCATAATGCTGACCTTCCAACAATCGCGTCTGGTTGAGGTCTACAGGCTTGTGCGTTTCACAATCGTTTTTCCCCCTTCAAAAATCATGGATGAACAGGCTCGACCTAGTTCAAGAAGACTTGGAGCTGAGGTTCTCATACTTGCATCACCTCTTACGTCGAGCCCGTACCTGGCAGTGGAGGTTCGTGCTCGGTGCGCACCAACGCAACACACAAATTTCCATGATTCCAGTTCTTCACACATGAGACTCTGGTTCACCCATCTTGCTAGCCAAGTCTTCCGTGTTCGTTGCACAAGCTCAAGAAAGACCATGCGCAAGCAAAGGCGCAGCACAACTACATCAGTTCCGAGGCTGGGCTTACCATTGCCGACTACTATCGTGTTTCAATAGGGGATTTTAAGCCTCAATTGCTTCGCTTATTCTCCGCAGATACACTCACGACGGTAGGGACGGAACATCAGCGCCACAATGGCGTTATGTTAGTTTCAAGTTGCAATAGTGCCTATATTGAGGAGATGACAAGCCTCGCTACGATATCACCCACAAATCATAGACCATCGAGCGGCTATAGCAATAGCGGGCTCATTGCAGAGGAGCCTTGACATTATGCTTGTGATATTGCAGCAAGCTCTGAGTGTACACATACACCTGGCCTAACCTGGCTTGATCTGTCACTTGCTGTTCAATTTCGTTTTTACGATCTTTGATCTTACAATCATGCGTCGTGACTTTCACGACATAATGCTTAACTACTAAACAGGGTAGATAATAGCATGGACGGTGACAAGGGAGTGTGCCCTTTTGTTACCTTTGTAGAACTGGGTCTTGCTATACATAGGTAGCCTCAAATTATGTCTCACATGCTGTTCAAGATCACCACCTTTAATTACATCACCCTGCCGCCTTGGCTTCGATGTGACCGTTAGTTGAGCCCTAGCCGCAAGATTGGCACCACTATTGGTTGCTTTTGGAGCATTCCCGCCTTCCTCTTAACGGGTATTGTAGTGCAAAAATGACAGCGTCGGTGAAAACTGGACAGAACCTCCGACATATGTGCATCATAGGAGTGTCTTAGGCCCAATGTAGGCGCAGTGACCTGCCAAGCTTGTCACAGCGTCGACAAGGGCCAACACCACCAAGCACGGAGCTGTCCTCTGCTTATGCCCATTCGGTGCCACGTGCAGTCTAGTTTTATACAACGTGATCTCCAAATAGCAACAAGCAGCCAATGCCGGAGCTTCATCTGAACCAACCACCCGCAACTCATTCTCAGAAGGTGTTACCAGTCAGTTGTTCAGTTACACTCCGGAACATTGAAGAGCACGACTGACGCTAGCGAGCACGACATGATCAGTCTCATCATGGGCTTGAAACTGTGTCAATAGCCCGTGGCCGTTGAAGAGGCGGCATGGCGTTCATGGCAGCCAGGCGTGGCCGGTGGTAGTATTCGGTAAGGAGCCTGCAGGAAGTGTGGACTGCTTGGAGCTACCCACCTATAGTCTCTTCGCATAGGGGTCCGCTTACAGGCTTACTACTCAATTTGGTTCGAGCTACCGGACGTCCGCTACTTGAGAACCCCTCCAACCTGTTTCGTATCTGCTGCCTTGAACCACTGTGCTTTTAGGCTAGCTTTGCTCTAACTGTTAACCAGTTTGCTGTCCGAGGACGAGATTATGCGAAGTCGTGGCTGCTGCCAACCTTCGTGTGCCAGCCCACTTGTCAAGCCATTGGTTCTTCTTTCAACACGAGTCTGAAGTAATATCCTCGTCCTGCGTCGCGCGGATCCTACAATCCTTCTGCTTACATCGAACGAGCGTCATCTGTTCCTTCCAACTCGATCCTGCTGAAATATTTCATCAGAGCTATTCATATTATCGTGTCCGCTTGGGGGCCCGATTTCTTTTTCGTTGCTTCGCCCGCTGCGGCTGTCATCCCTCGTGTATGAGTGCGTCGCACATAATGAACATGGCGTCCTCCGGAGTCTCCTCTCCGCCCTTTACCTTTACCGACAGTATCGACAGCCAGAGCTTTGCATCAAATGGATTCCCGACATCAATATCGCCAGAAATGTCGTCTGTGCAGGCGTCGCAGGCATCGATGATGGCGAGTTTGGCTTCGAATTTGAGCAAGTCGACGGAAACATCCTCATCGTCCCCAAAAGCCTCAACATCTTCAACACCTTCAACATTGACAACATCTACCACAGCGGCTCATACCTCAATCTCCTCCCAAATAGGCTCTTCCTTGTCCGCGAGCAGTTCATCACATATCACTTCGCCGGCTGTACCGGCGACGACAACCACAGCATCTCTGGCGACGTCAAGTACTGTAGGCTCTTCGGCCACGTCCACCGCATCCAGCGCGGCCAGCAACACGACGGGTGGTATACATCAGGAATCAAGCAGTGGCTTATCACCGGGCATGCAGGCGGCTGTGGCCGTACCAGTGGTCATAGTTTCTCTGGCACTACTACTGCTAGGCTTCTTCTGCATTAGACGGCGGAAGAACAGAAATCAGAACGAGGATGCAATGGAGAAGATGCCTGCTATGTCTAGCCGAAGAAAGAGGTGGTCTCGCCATCTGAAGATATTCTCTTTCGACACAGAGCTACTGATGGCAGGTCGGTTTTCAAGCACGAACAGCGTTCGAAGTCGGCAAACAGGGAGCATTAGGAGCACTACTAGAAGCCAACGCAGCACTACTGTTAGTGAACGGAGTGTCGACGAGGTTGCGCCACCATATCGAGATGCACTTGCTGCCGGTGCTAGCGCTGGTATTGCAGCAGCAGAAGTCGGTCGATCAGTATCAAATGCAACTGCACCACCGCCTTACCTCGCTCCTGGTGGGCTAGGAGTACCAACCAGTCCAGCATCTGCTCGTACAGCTCGCTCCAACCGCAATCCATTCGCTGATACACCACCTATCAGCCCGGTGGACGCCTCTCCATTCAATGATCCTCCCGACACAACACCAACAGTCAGCCGAAATTCCTCGTTATATCGAAGCGTACAAGACGACACTTCAACCATTGGCGGCGCCTCAGATGTCGCCAGCATTCGAGAAGCTACACTCGCTCGGAATGCTTCGGTAATGTCTGGAGGACGGATAATAAACAATCCGAGCAGACACTAAATTTCAAAGTTTTACGACATTTAATCTTTCCCTTGATAAGTACTTTTGGGACAAATTGGCAAGCGATTGTTTTAGAATATTGGTCCATCTCACGACGCATGGAACCGATAGAATCTCATGTGGAGGAATGAAGCCCGATGGACGAGCACGTCCCTTGATTATGGATTTGATGATGATGGCGGATATGGGCTGTGTACATAGTTTTTAAGCTCCAGATAATGCCATGTACAACTTTTCCAGCATGCAAGCTCTCATAACTCCTTCCGCTATGTCCTTCCTGCTTGAGTCTTGTGGAGAGTATTTCCTTGTGGCGATGATTAATCCCCTTATTGTCAAGGCACAGAGGCATTACGGTGCTACACATAAGACGCCCAAACTTACCTCAGACCCGGCAACACATCTACAGCACAAAGAAAGCTGTAAAAACTCCTCCTCCTTGCGTTCAGCCAAGATCTAACGAGTGTTCCTACCTT
>Ga0115846_100874_pt1 | contig 14862 bp, 11 predicted proteins | sample InSIn5gowninarea_2_FD_83860 | JGI IMG/M metagenome (GOLD analysis project Ga0115846, IMG submission 83860)
TCTGCACCGTACGACCTCTTCAGCTTGAGTTTGTCGTTACTCTCTCTGAATTTCAAGAATATGGAGTTACGAACCATGGCCGACAAGACTCTATTCTGGCCATAGTACAAGAACCGCGCGCATCCTCCCCTCTTCTACGAATCACACGCGACCCAGCCCTAGGCAACGCCCGACACGGACTCTCGTTTTCACGACTGAGGCTTCTACGAGAGCACTAAGTACCCTGCTTCCTAGCCAGCCAGTAGTGTATTTTGAGTGCTACTCTCACCAACGCCACCTCCAGATCGCGCGCCCCAAGCTTGCTTTGTACATCCGCAACACCAACATAACATATTCCTACCATGACCGACTACGCTCAGTACCAACAGCCCCACCACGGGCATGCGCCAGGGCACATCCAGCCTTATGGTGGGGCTCAGAACGCGGCTGCCGGAAATCCCTCGATCACATCACCTACACAGCAGCAACAGATGCATTCGTACCAGCAAACATCGCCGATTCTCCCATCCCAGGGCTACGGTCAAGCTGGAGCTCAACATCCCCAGCATCCCCAGCAAATGGGTTACACGCAGCAAAGTTATATGTCTGGTATACCTCAAGCGTACGGTATGTCGCCAACACAGGCTGCGGCCATGGCTACAGCCGCAGCTGCAGGTCCAGCAGGCGCTTATGGATACGATCAGAATGCCATGCACGGGCAGCTTGCGCAGGATCCCAGAGCGTCTCCACGCATGGCCGGAGGACAGTTGAAACCTGATGGACGCGCTGCCCCACGGTCGCCCACTAATGTCTCGGCCGGCATGGCTGGTCCTCTGGCCTCTCAAGTTCAGATGACACCCGGTCAAATGCAGCAGCGCAGAATGAGCACACAGATCAGCAGTCCTGCGATGCAGCAACCCCAGCCCGTAATGAACCACGTAGGACCACGGTCGTCCATATCGGTTCCGCCTCAGATGGCCCAACCTCCACAGCACCAGCAATCTCCCGAGCTTGTATCTGGACCGCAGGCTGAAGAAGCTCCGCTTTACGTCAACGCTAAGCAGTTCCATCGCATTCTCAAGCGTCGTCTTGCAAGGCAGAAGCTGGAGGACGCTCTCCGCCTTACCTCGAAGGGTCGCAAGCCGTACTTGCATGAGTCGAGGCACAACCATGCTATGCGCCGCCCACGTGGACCCGGTGGTCGATTCCTGACTGCTGAAGAGGTTGCTGCAATGGATGCTCAGCAAGGCAAAGAAGGTGAAACCGACAACAAGGAAAACATCACTACTGTATCTGCCCCTAAAGCGAAGAGCGCCGGACCCAAGCGGAAAGCCTCCCAAACTCAGCTCAAGGCCGGCCCACCCAAGAAGAGTAAAGCCCAACAAGACATTAGTGAGGAAGACGAAGATGAGGACGAAGACGATCCTGAGGACGATAGTTAGGTGTACTATCCTTTCGTCCTGATCGCTTCCATGCATGCTTCGCCATCTAAACCTTTTAATCTCGATTTTACTCTTCTCTCACACACACACCACCTTGACGATTTACGACAGCGAGTCTTTCAGGTCAGCAGTTGGCTCTTGCAAGTTACCCACCATGTGTGCGCCTTGGTTGTGTGCCTCAACACACCCTTCATCAAATTGTCTTAGCAGCAGAAGAACCCTCTTTTGGAGCGGCTCGGAGAAACATACACAATTATGTATGGGATGGTCAATTATGGAGCGCTTATCTTGTACGGGAAATGACTGTTTTGGCTATTGTGTTTTTTGGTTGTTGTATTCCCCCTTTTGCTGCTTTCCATTCCTGCTGCTGCTGCTGCTACTGCTGCTGCTTCTCTTATCATATCTTTTTTCCACATACCCCTATACCCCACATTCGTTCAGGAGCTGGATCGGGAGCATCCACTAGGAAGCGCGGCTATGGATATAGAAAGGACCGAGTCTTCAGGGACGAAAATGGATACCATGTTTGCGAATTTTGCTCTCTCTGTGCTTTTGATGTCTATTGCTAATGTTGAAACTAATGGGTTGGATCTGTCAGTCCTAGTGACAACGGCTGGATTCAAATTGTTCGCAGCTACCGCATTGTGTCTCACCGGAAACCTGGGTCGATTGAGAACTACTTATGCACTGATCAATGTCCGTTCTTCTGCAAGTCAGCTAGGCCTATGCGAGATATACGTCAACTTTAGATCATGATATTTTCTCCCGAACTCCGTGCTACTAAATGCACAATCGTCAAAAAAGCTCTACTCATGTCATGCGCCGAATGCACCAGCTTTTGTAAGCAGCTAAGTAGATGCTCCCAAATGACCTCTCATCCTTCTCATATTGTGCTCTCCCACCACTTGCCGTCAATCTTGTTGTTACACCATCCACAATGCCCTGCTCTTGGCTAGGTATCCGCCCGGAGAGGTCCATCCTTGTGTTTGAAGAAAGTCTCTTCCTCAAACCACTCCATCGCCACCAAGCCATCCCCATACTGCGAGTCCGTCCAGTGCTCAATGATCTGGCTGTGCCACCGTTCTCGACCAATGTCCTGAAAGCGCCGGCGAAGCTCCCAGCCAGGTCGCCAATGTCCAACTCCCCACCACAGCTGGTGGTGTGGAGGTAGGTTTGTCCTCCGTCCCAAGCCAGTTAGCCAGGTGCTGCGTACGCTATTCCCCGAGCGAGACTTCTATCAGTACATAGGGTAAGAATTATCCGATCAAGTGGATTTATTGTCGCGTTACTCCATGTGAAATTGTCATAATTGCCAAGCGGGCAATTTTCGCTGAGTCCAGGTGGCGCCCAGAGCATTGTTCCCTTCAGCTTGGGCATGCGACCCGCAGCCTTTGCTAACGACTCCAGAAGGGGTCCCCCGTTCTCTTTTACGGTATGATGCAAGAGATGGGCTTGTACCGGTCCTTGTGCTCCTGAGAATCGTGAATTGTGTCCACATCTTTGTACGGGTGAGGAGGATAGGTTTCCTCGGATCGAATTTGATCTCTGTCACGGTGTTGAATCCCTGGAGGATCTTGGGAGTACCACAAGCCTGACGGGGAACGAATGTGTATCATACTGTTCAGCTTCTCCAAGTTGGGCTAGGTGTATCGCACGTGGTTCTTGTACTATGGCCAGAATAGAGTCTTGTCGGCCATGGTTCGTAACTCCATATTCTTGAAATTCAGAGAGAGTAACGACAAACTCAAGCTGAAGAGGTCGTACGGTGCAGATCCAACTAGGCTCGGTGGCGACCGGCGCTGCTCGTTGATCGCGCCAGTTGTATCGCTGATGAGGTGTAGCTGGACGTACTGCAAGGCTGATGATAATTTCACGTTGATAGAAGAATGTCCGAACACACTCCTAGTGTCGCTCAAAGGCCCTACATGGTCGTGCCTGTAGTGTTTTAGGGCCAAGACTACACCGTTGGTCCATTCATCAATCCCGATCTTGCACCCCAGATACCCAAGATCCGGGCATCTACTGGCAAGATATATGATGACTCGTAAGTCTGTCCTTGACTAAGCGGGTCGGCGGCGGGGATAATCCTGCTTTGGTGGATTACAGATACTGAGACTGGACACCAAGTACAGCTCTGGAAGCGCATCAGGAGACAGTAAATTAACACGCCAGCTCGAATATCGTCGGTGGTTCAAGTAGGACGGATGGACGTATCGTGTTGGCGTGAATACCACTAACTGGACCGTTCAGGTGTTTCGGCTTGAAGGTTCCTTCACTGCCTCGCCTTCCACTACCTTGTCTTCCACTGCCCTGTCTTTTACTGTCTTGATCGCCTGGCTGCATATTAGAAATTACGGCTTACTACCAGGGCATGTTTGAGATCGTCGTGATGGAGAAGTTGTGCAATCTTGTCCAGCAGTTCTTATGGAAGACGGCCCATGCTGCAAGTTCAGCACGTGGGTTAGGTAGGTATGTGTGGCTTTTCATTAGAAATGCAGTTGTCAAAAAGTACATCGATTCGTGGCAACGGCCGTGAGCTTTGACCTAGCACGAGAATATCACTAAGTAGCAGAGACAGTGTGTAAGGAGAGGGGCTTTATATGTTGTTGCATTGCCCGCCCTAGCAGAAAGCACAGCTCGCGCCACAACAATGATGAGATACAAATAGAAAGAGCAACCAAATCAGGCTCGATTGGCAGCTTAACGACGGCTATCTGCAGCTGTTGACCTGCAGCTTGCCAAACTGCAGCCGCGCTGCAGAAAAAGGACTAGCACTCGTCTGTGTGTATCATATTGGTCTTAACGACAACATTGTCTGTAACGGCCAGAACGTATATGTTTGGAGTTTCAACAAGTTTTCTTAATTGGCGTGAAAGACAAATGCAGTGGCCTTTAGCGGCCCAGTAGCGAATCCGTCGCATCGTTCCTGGAACCAGCAGCTTGTTATTAGTTCTTTACATGGAAAACAAAGCTTCCTGTTGGTTCGCGTGCGGTGCGATGGGGAAGTGACAGGCCATGTCACACAGAATACACGTCGCTCTTGCATGAGTTTAGGAAGCAGTGTCGATATGCTCGCATGCTCATGATCATGTCTCGTGACATGTCTCGACTGTCGTTGAATGAGACGCGCTTTGGTAGGTTTTCTCTTAGAGACCAGCTTTTGGTTACCCTATCTTTTTGTAAATGTAGCAGATGTGTAGGTCAAGTACTGTAGGGGAGATGGGCTGCGCCACGTTGCTCAGCCACACTCCTTCCTCAACCGGACTTCCTGGCTCGTCGCAATTCTAAAACCTTCACCCAACCATACACTTCAATTTAGGATCTCAGTCTCTCACAATGCTCCCTGGAAACAGCGATACGACGAGTCAGTCGCAATCGTACGACTACAGACCCCTCGATCTTACCAAGCAACAAATCCGCTTGATCACCTTGAAGCCTGGACCGGCCGATAGTCCTGTCCAATGCGACCTTGAAACCTTCGACATGGATTCTCAAACCGTGTATATAACACTTTCCTATACCTGGGGTCCTCCGTCTCCTACAGCGTCTATCCTGATCGATGGGAAGCACTTCGAGGTCCGCCAAAATTTGTACGATTTTCTTCTCGCATTTCGCAACCACGAATACAACACAGAATTTATTTGGATCGATCAAATCTGCATCTCGCAGGGGCATACGGGAGAACGTAATCATCAAGTCCAGCTGATGTCTACGATCTACGAGCGTTGTTTCTGGGTCGTCATCTGGCTTGGCTACGAATCACGAGATGCGGCCATAGCTTTCAACGCATTGAAGAAGAATTCTTTGCTAAGGAGGTTCGAGCATGCGAAGTCTATACTACGAAATAGGTATTTTGGACGTACTTGGGTGGTGCAAGAAATGTTGCTGCCGGCAGGTGCTAATGTGCTTTGCGGCGATGTCTGGGTCCATTACAAGCACCTGATAGATGCCATTCATGATCGTCCTCGAGGAAGTTCGCTTGGCCCGGAGGCAGCCAGTGTCGATTTTCATTTCCAAATCGTTGGCATGTACAGGGCTTTCCGTCGGTATCGGACTGAGGCTTTCGATCTCTACAGCTGTACAGTAAACTTCACCATGCATCAATGCGAAGATCCACGGGACAAGATCTATGGTCTCTTAGGTCTTGTTCAAGATAATCGCTTGGTGGTGGACTATACGAAGGGGGTAGAAGACTTGTTCGTTGATGTTGCATTGATTATCATTGAGAGCGGATATGGGGTCGAGAACGATAAACGATCATATTGGGACGCATACGACAAACGGCCCTGGACGGAACAGTCTCTTACTGTCCGAAAGGATGTTCGTTCACTAATTTCGAGCATGGGCTTGGAATCGTCTCGGTTAGCGATCACTGCGTTTCTCGAAGATATGTCAAGAGTATTATGGACGGAAGGGAGACCGATCACCTCTGCCGGTTTCGACTCACAGCTTGAGAGGTGGTGGTTCATGTATGATGACACAAAGTATTACCGTGATGTATTAAACTGCCAGGTGGGGCAACCTGGCAAGTATACACAGGATTCTGAGCCGTAAAACAACATACAAACCACCGATAGAGCTACGATCGTGGGAAGATCTTTTCATGAATTACATGAGGACCCGAGAAGGTTATCTAAGCCCTTCTTTATCCAACAGGTTCAATCGCTGCTTCAATGGCTAGACATGTCTTGTAGCAGTGACTCCAGCGAAGTCAGTTAACTACCTTTCTCTGTCATCTTTCAAGAGGTCTTGGTGCGCATGTGTACTGCTTTTCATAGCTACGCTTGGTCGTATTCGTCAGTAGCACATACAAAGCTTGCAAAATAAGATGATGCCTCGAGAAGACGGAAAATGTGTTTTCACAGGTCACATCTTCCATGATGTGACATGTATTGTATACCGATGAACTCTGGACGACCACTTACGATTCATCCTAAAACACATCAAAGTGGGACTTCGAGAACACGCATGGCTCATCCCTTATAGCTAAAGCAGCCTATCCAAGCCACAAGTATTCTCCAGATGCTATGAAACGACAGCCTCCCCAACTTCGTTGTTTCATTGACCATGAAGCGCTAAGTGGTAGCTCGGAGCCGATGAGCATAGTACTATTTTACTTTACTCGTACGTATGTTCTATAATGTGCCATACACTCATCAAACAAAGAACCCGTGGTCCAGCGGTCCAAGGCGCTCGCAACACACTAGTCGGGGAAGCCGATCAGCACTGCGTGCTGTCAGATCGATCGTGAATCAGCAGCTTCAATAGCGCAGCGCCCACGACGAATGCGAGAGACATCCGTTCTAATCGGATCGAGTTCATACTCTTTTCTTTTTGTCCTCATCTTTCCCATTCGCCCTACACACAAACAAACATCTGACACAAAACCGCCAAGCTCACTTTCTCACCTACTTCCCAACTACCACAACCCTCCAAGGTACTTTACCAACCGGCTTTAAATCCACCCTCGTTTATCTCGCCTTAATGCGCGGATGATTGCTTCCACGTACCAGGACGCGAACCAAGCAAGCCATGGCCCATCTGTGCAGGGATCTGCGAAGCTTGACCTCTTGATAGGACGGAACCTCCCCCTCATCTCCACACAAGCAATCTACCGACCCTGGTCCGGCTCTTAACAACTCGGTTAGCGGCAGCATTTCAGCCTTGTAAACTTCCCTTCTCAGCATCGTATGCTAGCACCGTGATAGATAGGGCGCTGGCGGTAATCTAATCGCTGGTGAACTGGGTCCCATTTGGTAGTGGAGGATCGACATGGTTGTTTATACTCCGCTGTTATATTCTCCGCCTTCGATGCTGGTCCTTATTTGTGCGTATTTAATGGTGGCTGCGGCTCTGGTACCAGTTCATTTGTACCATTCTTGACAGCATGAGACTCTCCGCACTCACTCTGTCCAGCGCCCTCACCACCGCCTCGGCATACGCCGTCGTCGGCAAGCCCGAAGGTTTCGCGTCCGGCACCACCGGCGGCGGCAGTGCAGCCTGCGCAGTTCCCTCCAGCGTCGCGCAGCTCAAGACGTGGCTCACTGATAGCACCGCGCGGTGCATCGTTCTCGACAAAGAGTAAGCATCTTGCAAAGCAACCCGTTCTTTAGTCACACAACAGATTGCAGCCACACATGCCCGCAATCTTTGCTTGGCTGAAAACTGTGCTCCTCTGTACGCCTTGTTGGAGACACTAGACACTGACGGGTCATAGGTTCAACTTCAAAGGTAGCGAAGGCACAGCAACTGAAACTGGCTGCCGCCCTGCGTCCAACAAGTGCCCCGGAAATGGCGGCCAGGACGCAATCAATCACGCGTCGTGGTGCACAAATGGAAACGCTGGCGCGGGCGCGACGAGCATCAGCGTGACCTACGACAAGGCGGGCGTTGCGGGTATCAATGTCGGATCCAACAAGAGCATTATCGGCGTGGGGTCCAAGGGCGTGCTGAGGGGAAAGGGCCTGCGGATGGCGAATGGGGCGAAGAATGGTATGTGCTGGGGTCGTTTGCTATGGGGAAATGGGACAAGACTGACTTGAGGATGCAGTTATCATCCAAAACATCCACATCACTGATGTAAGTCCAGAGTGAAAGAAGGTATAGATCAGGACTGACAAGACCAGCTCAACCCCCAGTACATCTGGGGCGGCGACGCCATCACCATCGACGGCTCGGATCTGATCTGGGTCGGTAAGTCATCACCCCGTCTCCCCCCTCCTCCAACCGCCTTTTATCCATCTTACTCACTCCCCCACAGACCACGTCAAAGTCTCCCTAATCGGCCGCCAAATGTTCGTCGCCGGCACCGGCGCCTCAGGCCGCGTCTCGCTCACCAACAGCGAATTCGACGGTTCCACCTCCTGGTCCGCCACCTGCGACGGCCACCACTACTGGGGCATCTACCTCACCGGCTCTCAGGACCTGATCACCATGAAGGGAAACTACATCCACCACACCTCCGGCCGCTCCCCCAAGGTAGATGGTAACACGCTGTTGCACGCGGTCAACAACTACTTCTACGCGAACACGGGCCACGCGTTCGATAATGGGAGTGGCGGCATGGTGGTGGCGGAGGGGAACGTGTTTCAGAATGTGAAGACGCCGTTGCTGGCGAACAGTGGGAGGTTCTTCGGCGCGCCGAGTACGAGCGCCAATGCGGCTTGTAGCAACTATCTGGGGCATGCGTGTCAGTTGAATGCATTTGGGAGTTCGGGGACGTTGGGAGGGACAGATACTTCTTTCTTTGGTAACTTTCAGGGCAAGTCGGTTGCTGGGGCTGGGGCGGCTAGTTCATCGGTGGCAAATACCGCTGGTGTTGGGAAGATTTGAGTCGTGCGGTCTTTTGAGATAGTTGAATAAAGCAGTGTTCTTCTTTGTCCGTGTTGGTGCGCGACATTTGTTATGCCCCTGGCGAAAAGATATTGGACTTTTTGAGGTGAGATACAGCGTCAGTAGAACACTCTAACATAATCTCTTAGTATGCAAAAAAACAGCAAAAAGTACAGTCGCATCTGTCTTAACTTTTGTTAAGTAAAATTTTCATTCAACTGCGGAAAACCTCAACTTATCCTGTTAACAAGAGCCTTGACGCTTCGTCTCTACGTTTGCCATTCAAAATGTCACTGGTTTTATCCAGATTCGAACTGGCGCTCTTTTGGAACGCTGAAGGAGTGATAACCTTAGGGTTGTTCGGACCCCTGCACTACCATTTCAGATAGGCAGATATGATAGTAGGGAGTAGAATGGAGGGAATTCTATACTGCAGTGAGTGGTACAGTGTGAGGATAGTGAGTATGCCTGGGGAGTGAGTGTTAGTGAAGGAGCTGCTCAGCGATTGTTTACCACCGCACGTCACAGCATTGACGCGTCTCAGGTGAATGCTCAGGAGAATGCACACTCGCAATGCCGACGTCGGCCTGACACCAGAAGGCACATAGTGAAGGTCTGCATGCTAATCCTTACGAAGTTCTTGACCTATGTCGCTCATTATACTTAGTTGCACCTGCGAAGCATTTACCGGCTACACACTTTCGCAAAGTGGTAAGTGTAGACGCTCCTCATCTCGAACCCATCAATATTTCCTGCCTCTGCCTACTTGCAATTGAAATCACGTTAAGCAAGACCAAGCCATGACATTCTTGAAACTGTCGCAACCCGTTCCACATTCTGAAATGAACCAATGCCGCAGGATGCCATGATACCTCTGTCCTAAGCTTTGGGCTCTTCCAGCCATCTTCGTTGGCGCTTCAGACTGTCCGATATTCTGACGCCCTTGCAAACAAACGTCGTTGATCGTACCCACTCCCCACCATCACTCCACCTCATTGACGATTGGTTCCTGCGTTGAATCTTCCAGCAGTTCAGGAGTGTTCAAGATAACGCCGTCCGAGTCGAAGCCGAAGAGACGCTTGAAATGCTCCACCTCAGCCGCACTGTACTTGCCCTTCGTCCACCTATCATCATGGTCCACCAGGATCGAGACCTCGTTGAGGTTGCTCAAAGCCTTTATGCTCGCGCGAATCCAATCACAGAATTCATAATCCTGATCCCAGTCCACGTTCACGAAGACACGGAGAGTGTGGAGAATAATGCAGATGGAGGTAATCTTATCCTTCGGCGTCTTACGGTGTGATATGAAATGCGGGAGATAATGTAGATGACAGCAGAACGTATTCAGCCTGAAGTGCATATCCGCTGTCTCCTGGCATGTCTGTCGGCATATGTATTGCAAGGCAGCTGGTTCTATCGATGACGTGCAGTGCTATCTCCCCTGGCGCTTGAAGAGAATCTCGTTACCTGTCCAGATGACTGAGATATCGTGGCCGCCGATGGCGTATTCGTATATTCTGTTGCGCAGCTCAGGTGGAAGGCGCAGCAGAGGTGACTGCTCCTGGTTACGCAGGGTACTGTGTTTGTTCAGCTTGATTCCATAATGAGGGTTCTTGTTACAAACATAGTGTCTATGAAAGCGGCCGTGTCGAGTTGGCTGTAGGTGTTGTGCAGAGAAGGTTGTGGAGGCGGGGTAGCTGAAATAGATAAGGACAAAGTGAAAGCTACACGTGAGTCAGTGCTTTAAGGAATGGGTCGCCGCGTTTGTCAATACTTGAATGGATGTAATGTCAACAATGCACCAGGTTCTCATTCCGAGGCTAGGGAATCTGCTCTTCCACATGTTACCTACTATCGAACTCGTTCTGAATAGGGTGAAGTAACGATGCCTCAACGCCGGCATGTCCGCGTTCTCACAAGCACATGCTTGATTTGCCATTCTAATCGATTCCATACCACGAAACCCTTTTAATCGTCTCGAAGGCCTTGCGCTCTCTCAGAACACCTCTAGAGAGGCACCTGAGTCTACTCGACTTTTCCCCACCGGCGATGCTCGTGACGAACCTTGTACTTGACACCGCGCGAATCAAGGCCTGGCAGACGCATGAAACGCTTCACATCGTCGTCACTGCATTTTTCAATACCGTAACGGTTCTTGGTATAGTCCAGGACGAATGTGATTTTGCGAAGGTTGACCAGGGCCTTCATCTTCGCACGGAATGGACGATAGTACAGCTCATCAAAGTCTCCTTTACATACATAAGGTTCTGAGCGCCATCAGTAGAAGTAGTCACCGCCGGTTCTCAGTTCTGTTGTAGGTGGTGGGTGAGTAAAGAAAGAGTGTCGCGGTGAGGTGGCTGAAATGAAAGAGAGCAAAGTGAAAGCTACATCAGGCAGGCCACACACCGACACCACTGCCACCATAACCTCATGGTTTCTAACAGTCCTCAATATATCGCTGTATATAACCCCGAAAATTCAGCTACTTACTATCAAATCTGTGTTTCATCTGAAATGGTGGTGCAGGGGTTCGAACGACCCTTGGGGTCAGACCCAGCCCCCCCCCCTCCAGGCCTAAGACAGATGCGACTGTTCTTTTTGCTTTTTTGTCTAACATCGGTAAAGAGTCCGCCTGGCCAGTATAGCACCTTGCTATACTCAACTGAAAACCGAGCGCTCTGCAAGGTTAGCGAAAGCTAAGAGTATCTTATGTCTTATCGGCAGCGGAATTTTGCAATTAGGAAAGAAGTTAGTATAGCTACACTATTAACTCCCTTAAAAGACCTCAATCGGCTATAGCAAGGCGCTGTCCAGTAGCACTAGAACATCACCCTACCTGCATATCTCTTATGTCTTTACACTTACTAAGTGGAAATTAGATAGTAGAATCGGTATCTTGATTCGAGTTGGTAGTATACACAATCATAAGAAGGAAAAGACACGCATGTCAGGTATATCCGCAGCAATCCACCCAGCCAAGTGAAGGGAGGCCACAGTGTGCGCCTCGCTTTATTTCGTCCCCGATCTGAATTTCCTGACAGTCTGCATGGGCACAACGTATTGTGCTATACAATCAAGTCACCCTCCACCTCTTCAATTGATGTCGAAGGAAAGCCGCTTAACAGCAGTCCTCAGCACACTCGCAGCAGTCGAGGCAGCACTCGCAGCCCTCTTCGCACACGAAGCAGCAGCAAAGCACGGCGAGACAGCTAGCGAGACAGCCACGGTCCTTCTTCTGCTTGGGAGGAGGTCCTTGCTGGTACATGGGCTGCTGGTACTGCATCTGCTGGGGAGGTGGGCCTTGCTGGTATCCCTGCTGGGGGTAGCTGAAGGTCGTCAATATGAGGATAAGATATGGAGTGAGAAAGGGAATTACTTACCCTTGGGGCGGGCCGTACGACTGCTGCGGGTACTGCGGCTGCTGGTTGCTGTAATAGCCCTGGGCAGACATTGTGATAGTGTTGTTACGAGTCCTTTTTTTGAGAACGGGTTGTGTATTGATTTTGCGATAGAAGCGTGCTAAAACGCTCAAGAGTATTCACGGCTGCTGATTGGCGTCAAGCTGTTCTTCACCGCGTTCGTTCGATCGTGGTGACGCAAGCGGGTCGAGCCTCGAAGCCAAGCTTTGTTATCTGGCTGGGCGAAAGCTTAGGGGTGCACGAGGCGCAGCAGGAAGCGAGGATGTCTCAGTTGAGCGCGCGCTTGAGCAGAGAAATCAGGCAACGTGGGAAGGGAAGGTATGAGGCAGGTAGTGAGAGAGAACAGAGTGGATCACAGGGCAGCGCGGGCGGGCTTTAAACAAGCTCGCTCAGCTGGCGTGGAGAAAGCGCGCATCATCTGGCCGTCGGTCACATTGGACCCGTCACCTTAGCCACAGCAGCGCGCCGCGCCTTACCCAATTGCTATTGGCGCGGATAATCTGGGTCGAGCTAGGATACGTCAGCCCAGGGTTGTGGCTTGTTGCGTTTGCAAATTCCGAGCAAAGCTCGTGCGAAGACCGCTCCGACTCTGCTCCAGCCTTGGCCACGAAAGACGGTGAGGCGCAGGCCATGTTGTAAAAGTGCAGGCGACGTTTGCAGCGCAGACGCCTCATCAACCCGCGCCATCGCGGGTCAGCCACCATGACCCCACCGAAGCGGTGCTAAGCTAAGCTTGGCGAAAGCTTGGTGGTGCAACGCATGAAGGACAAGGGATGTCAGAGCTGTTTGGCAGCTGTCACAGAGTGCTTGATTTGCAAAAGGTTGGAATCATGAACCGAAGTCTCTGACAGAGCTAGAGCTATTGGTCGTAAGCAATGTAAGTATTGAGGCTGCGCCTTTTTCGAAATATAGAAGGTCCGATTTGAGGTCGCAGCCGGTACATCATCATTGCAGCCCCATGCCAGAAGTTTCCAAATCACGACCTCAGCTCCAAGTCTAGAATACAATCGTAGGTGGAACGGAATAGTCAATTACAAACGATAATACCACAACACAAGCTACCTGCAGCAGACGAACAGTATTATATGATCAAGCTCTATCGTCTTTTCCACGTACAAAGCAGGGACCACAATGAAGTATGTACATGAGGATATGCGATGGGACACCCAACGATCCAAATTCCATGCTCAGGTTACAGGCAAACAGCGCCACCTAAAGACCGACCACGCCATTAGAAGCCGAATGGGTTTTGTGGAGCTGGGTCGGTGTTAGCAATGGACCAAACAATTAGGGATCACAGACGACTTACTAGCATTGGCAAGGCTGGCCTTGCCCGTGGGCTGCGGCGTCAGCTTCTTCGCTGCCTGTACACCAAAACGAACAGGCGGGGGCGGGCCTGTCTTCTGGGGTACCAACGGCTGCGCCGTGGGCATTGACGGCATCGGTGGCATCGGTGGCATTGGCGGTGGGCTTTGTCCAAAGCCGGTAGGCTGAGGTTGGATGGCAGGTGGGAGGAACTGGTTAATGCCTGTTGCTTGGGGGTTAAGCGGCGACGGCTGGAAGCTGTTGTAACCAGTGGGCTGTGGCTGAAAAGGTGCTCGCGGTGGGTCTGCGAACGGGCTGCCGAAGCCTTGTTGGAAGCCCTGTTGGCCGAATCCGGTCTGCATTGGCTGCTGAAAGCCAGTTGGCTGTGATTGCTGGAATGACGCAAAACCATTCTGAGGCTGCTGGAAACCAGTAGGCTGAGGCATAATTCCGTTCTGCTGGAAGTTGTTGAATCCGGGGTTTTGTTGTGGGAAGCCTGTCATCTGAGGTTGCATCTGGGGCATCATCTGGTTGCCTGGGTAGCCAGTAAGCTGGGGCATCAGAGCAGGTGGAGGACCAAAGGCGCTGTTCTGTTGCGGGTTCTGCGGTGCGGAGGACGCACGCTGGGGTGGGGGTGCAATGAGACCACCAGGTCCTGTCTGCTGAGGCGCTTGTGGCCTCAATCTTGGTGGTGCCATGTTCTGAGGCTGTGTCAGCGCCTTGATGGCTGCGACTTGTTCGAACAGAGACATTGTGGCCCCTGTGGGTTGTGGTTGTTGAGGCGCAGGTGCAGGAGCAGGTGCAGGCGTTTGAGCCGGGGGTGGAGTCGGCTCGGGTGCCTTTGGCAGTTCATCTGGTTTGAGAGCGGGCATATCCAACAACGAAAGGTCGTTCATAGACCCGGTAAGAGCTGGTGGCTTTGGTGCAGGCGGTGTAGTCTCAGCTGGAGGTGGCGACTTTGCCGGTGCAGGTGTCGATCGTGCGGGCTTGACGTCCCATGCATTGTCGTCGAACCCACCGGCTCCGTCCGATTTTTTGTCTGATGTAGGAGAAGTTTTTGTCGCGTCCGCAGGCTTCTTGACTGTGTCATCGGACTTCTGCTCGAATGCCTTTGCGTCAATCTCATTGCTCGTCTCCACAGGTGGAGCTGGACGGCCCTTTCGAGTGTTGTTTCGCAGCGTGCCACCAGGGCCAGAGAACAAGCCTCCAGCACCTCCGTCTGAGCCACCTTCGCCACCAGTGCGGCCGAATTGAGAGTCTAAGTGTTTTCTGACGCGGAGAATATCCCCCTCCTTCAGTCCCAAGGTACGGAGAAGCACATCAGTGATGTCAGGCAGATTCTCCTCACCCATCTGGTCCTTATCAAAAGCCTGAGCATAGCGCTC
>Ga0115846_100875_pt1 | contig 14859 bp, 12 predicted proteins | sample InSIn5gowninarea_2_FD_83860 | JGI IMG/M metagenome (GOLD analysis project Ga0115846, IMG submission 83860)
ACACCCTCCCCCATCTCTTAATCACCCTAGCCCCTATCGACCTTCAAGCAAGCAAGCGACGACCCTCCCAGCGCACCCTACACCGAAAAGAAGAAAAGAGAAATGCGAGTGCTCAATCAAAACCCACAACACCAAATTCCCACAACCACACTGCAATACCTCGAGAACGTATGTCTGCGAGCTACGACGATAAATACAACACCGTGCTTACATCCTGCTAGCGAGCAGAAACAGACTTCTTCTCTGGAGAGCCCTTGCGAGCATTGAGCACACTTGTCTATTCCGACAATGTTGACCTGCAGCGAAGTGCTAGTCTCACGTTCGCCGAGATCACCGAACGAGGTGAGGATACTTCCATGCTGCCAGAACACGTCCCTAAGTTCCCGACAGATGTCCGAGAAGTCGATCGAGAAACCCTGGAGCCCATACTCTTCCTTCTTCAGAATACCGATATCGAGGTGCAGAGAGCTGCAAGTGCGGCTTTAGGGAATCTTGCTGTCAACAGTATGTTCATATTCACGTCAAGTACACCGACATACTGACGCTCTACAGCGGAGAACAAGGTCAATATTGTTAGGCTTGGTGGCCTGCCGCCTCTCATCCGCCAAATGATGTCCCCGAATGTTGAAGTACAGTGCAACGCCGTTGGTTGCATTACGAACCTAGCCACACACGAAGACAACAAAGCGAGAATCGCAAGGTCAGGAGCACTCGGTCCGCTAACAAGGCTAGCAAAGTCGAAAGACATGAGGGTACAACGCAACGCTACTGGCGCTCTCTTGAATATGACACACTCCGGTAGGTTGGCCAGCACTGAGGACGGGTTGAAGGACTAACAAGCGATAGACGATAACAGACAGCAACTTGTGAATGCAGGAGCTATTCCAGTTCTCGTACAGCTCCTGTCCTCGCCGGACATGGATGTTCAGTACTATTGCACCACAGCTCTCAGCAATATTGCTGTGGATGCGTCGAATCGTAAGAAGCTTGCCCAGACGGAATCGAAGCTCGTTCAATCACTTGTACAGTTGATGGATAGTGGAATACCAAAAGTACAGTGTCAAGCCGCACTTGCTCTACGAAACCTTGCCTCAGATGAGAAGTACCAACTCGAGATCGTCAGGGCTCGAGGTCTTTCACCGCTACTGAGACTTCTCCAATCATCGTACCTGCCGCTCATTCTGTCGGCAGTTGCTTGCATACGAAATATTTCTATCCATCCTCTCAATGAATCGCCCATCATCGATGCTGGGTTCCTTAAGCCATTAGTCGACTTGCTCGGGTCAACTGACAACGAAGAGATTCAATGCCACGCCATTTCCACACTACGAAACCTCGCCGCTAGTTCAGACCGCAACAAGCAACTCGTACTTGAGGCGGGAGCGGTTCAAAAATGCAAGGAGCTTGTCCTTGACGTACCTTTGAGCGTCCAGTCAGAGATGACAGCAGCAATTGCTGTACTAGCCTTGAGCGACGAGCTCAAGTCACAACTTCTTAAGCTTGGAGTGTTCGAGGTTCTAATACCTCTGACCGATTCGGACAGTATTGAAGTGCAAGGTAATAGTGCTGCAGCGCTCGGCAATCTATCCTCGAAAGTTGGAGATTACTCAATATTTGTGCGAGACTGGTCTGAACCAAATGGTGGCATTCATGGCTATCTGAAGCGTTTCCTTGCGAGTGGAGATCCCACATTTCAGCATATTGCCATCTGGACTTTACTACAGCTTCTCGAATCAGAAGACGCTAAACTCGTCAGTCTTGTTGCCAAATCGGAGGATGTTATTCAAATGGTCAAGACTATTGCTGACAAGCACATTGAATCGGACGACGAAGATAATGAGGAAGGAGAGGGTGAGGTCATCGCCCTTGCACAGCGATCATTGGAGTTGCTCGGGAAAGGGCCAAACAAGACTGTGGAGGGTTGAAGAAATTAAGAGCTACGAACATGCACTCTTGTTAGACATCATCATGGTAGGAAGCTGGCTATACCATGGGAAGGATAAATTCGAGAAGAGCAAGGAAGTCAAAGAAATCATAGCGGCGGCGTTCTGGACAACCTTTCTGAGTTCACATTGAGCCTTGTGTGAAGTGGTTTTTGGCATTTGAATGACTTAACCGGACTATGATTGAGGAGTAGGGGAGTATTCTTGGCTTACAGCTTTGAAACTATGTCTTAGCACAATATTCTGATACTGGACGGGTATAAAGTCTGGATGCCATTGGTGAGAAAGAGAAATAATATTTATTTCAAGAAGAGCAAAGATGCACTGCTTCCGTCACACCTTGGTTTGGAGCACATGATTACTTGAGCATTCACAGCTGAAAGGAAAAAGAGGAGTGAACAAGATACTTGAGACGAAGGTTGTAGAAGGCTTGAATTGGCTGCACCGGGCATGTTATGCCCATCAATGCAATAACCCATCCACATCTGAGCAAGCTTGTGCTGTGATTTCTTGACCAGATGTATAACGTTGCATGAATGTCTTGACACTACTCGCATGTTCAATCGTCCACGAGCCCCTAACGAGGAGAATAGTCCACCATAAATCACTCCCTTGATCGAACAGAGCGTTGCTACCACATGAATGCTAGAAAATACCCGTTCATTTCTCCATCGTCAAGCCCCCTATCCCAATTCACCACTCTCGCTCCCAGTCTTGATTTGCCATTTTTCGTTCTTGATTTGTTTTGGGTGGGCTACGTGCATGGAAAAGGAAACGAACGGATAGGAGATTGTTTATCGGTGCTGGATTGATTTTGTTAGTCTTTTTGTTCGTTTGTTTTTTATGTTTTTGATGGGTCCTTCTGTTGTTGTATTTCTGATAAATTTTTCTGTTCTTGTGTCTGTGCATGTGCCTGTACTTATTGACTCGGCTTCGTGTAAAGCGCGTTTGTTTTCGTCTTCTTTCCCCAAGCATAATCAAGGAACGAGGAATGGAAGTGTGGATGCGAGTAAGTGAGAGGGAATTTTCTTGTCATCGTACCTTGATGAAACCGATGTCCTGGCTCTTCTCACGGAAGCATTGTCTGCAGATGTTGAGGCCGTATTTTCGGATCAGACCTGCGTTGTGGGTGCAGACTCGGCTGTATCAGAGATGGATGTTAGCTACTGTCTCGTTTTGGGTTTTGGTTCTTGGGTATTGCGGTGTGGTTGTGGGAATTTGGTGTTGTGGGTTTTGATTGAGCGCTCGCATTTCTCTTTTCTTCTTTTCGGTGTAGGGTGCGCTGGGAGGGTCGTCGCTTGCTTGCTTGAAGGTCGATAGGGGCTAGGGTGATTAAGAGATGGGGGAGGGTGTGTCGGACGTACCAGCTTCGAGCGCCTTTGCCGTAGCTTCGGGGGCGGGAGAACCAGACTGATTCGTGAGACATGATTGTGGTTGTTGTCGTTGGTCGCGAGTTTGACTTGGGTAGTCGTTAGTATATTCTGCTTTTTTTTTTCGTGGAGACGACGGGAGGTGTGCGAACCTGCGATTTGACTGTGCGATGTGGTGGTGGGAGTTGGTCTACGAGACTGGAGGTGTATGTGGTCGGGCTGTAACTGTAGATCAAATTGTTCGTTAGGGTAGGTTGGCAGATTGCGCGGTGCCAAGGCTGGATTTTGGTTGTGGGTGGATTTGTCACGTGGGTTGAGACTTTTAGGCTCTCAGGCATACTGTCTCATTAAACTCTAGTGTACTCTATTACCGGATATGACTGGTTGTGTTTACTGTAATACACTTCACGGATCAGTCTCTTGATCGAGGTACGGAGTGACTACAACCGTGAAAGGTAGATTGTCTGGGCCCGAGCAGAAGGCAACCACTTGTTAAACACATCTCAGACCTCGAGAAGAGATTACCAATTCGAGCACGATACAACAATGTCCAAAGACTCCTCCCACACCTACATCCACCTCCATGCCTCTCACCACGCCGACCTATTCGAGGAATTTTGCCATCCCCCATCTTCCTCAACAACCACAAGTACCACAAACAACAACACCTCATTCACCAACCAACAGAACACCGCCAATACAACAACAGACCTGATGGATCCAACCCTCGCACATATCCCAGGCCACTTCCTCCCGTTCGAATCAATTAATCTGCCACCACATCTCATGCCACTGAACCCAGAGGACGAGGACGGTGTAGTCCCAGAAATGCATGCTGCTTTTGGCATTGCTAGAGCCATGGGAACCGGAGTAGCGCCGAGTCTGGGTGGGGAGAGGAGTGGACGGGGCGTGAATGCGGGAAGGGAGGGAGAGGTTTGGCGGGATTTTGGGTTGGAAAGCCTGGTTGACGGGACTGGGAGGATGACTGTGACGGAAGGAGTGGGAGCTAGTGGTGTTGGGGAGGCGAGGGGTTTGAGGAGAGAGGGCAGAAGGAGTGGGATTTTGAGTTTGCGATGATAGATGACAAGAGCTCTTAGAAAGGACGACCAGGTGAACCACCATTTCATGATTTGTTCGAGGTCATTGCGAGAAAGGTTGGGTATCAGGTGTTGGCACAGAACACGAGACACGCTTGTGATTGTACGATGTGGCGATGCATAGTGTGCATCCTACTGGCACCGTCCTTAGGTGTAAATGACTGAATTTGGACATACTGGAACAGCAACTCATGGCCGTGTCAGACTCATCAGTGTCGAAAGCGAAGAGAAATCCAAAAAAGTGGATGGTTTCATTACTCTCCAAGGTCAACCCAACGCACAACCAGAAGTGTAATTCCATCCGTTGCGCATCCACTAGATTCTCAGCACATCGACCCGAGCACGGTCGAACACATTATGCGTCACGTCCGCTTTGGAGCGTTCCTCCTCCGATAATTCTCGTGGCATGAGAGTCATCTGAGAGTAAGTGCCGGCTGCTTTTCGCTTTGACAAAGAGCTAGGATTTACCACTATAACAGAGTCCACAATCTGGGTAGCATTATGTTAGCAGAGAGTTCACTTTGTGCATGGCATACGCAAAGAAGGCCTGAAGCTAGGAAACAGTGCGAAAAGGGGAGGCATTTGAACAGGACGTGACCAAACAGCAAACGATCTAGCTCAACATGGCTTCGACATCGTGGTGGGCTCGCCACTAGGAAGTTGTATCCACTTCATCACAAATGCAATCCAGAGACATGGAGCGGGGAATCACAACCAGAGGACAATCAAAAGCATAAGGGGCGAAGAGGGACGTCATGAACATACCTTCACAGATGGTGTCAACATGCTCGGCAGGCATAAGATATCAGGCTTCGCTTTCGACCACTCTCCTAACTTGAGGTAGCCTAGATCAAGACTGTCGCCTGTCGCTTTCATATCTCCCTGCGTTAATCGTTCTCTCGATAATGATGGGTATAGTGGGAAGAAGTGCCTCTGATCGATCAAATATGCTGGTAGTCTTTCGAGCAGCTCTGTTTTCTGACCAAGGGAGATTTGTTCTCGGCTAAGCTGGTAAAGGATGTCGTGAGATGTGATGCCCAGCAAGACCTCGTTTAATGAGACGAAGCACGGATCTGGAAGCATTTTGACCTGTTTTGAAAGGCCGAGTTCGCGTCTGTTAATTTGTTCTTGCGGCCAGGAGACATGTTTATTGATCGCGTCTCGAACGCTGGGGACAAGAATAATGGTGATTGACGGTACAGCTGAGCATACTTTGTCAAGCTGAGACGATATCCAGAGCCGGAAGAGTGTTGCCATATTTGCATCCTGATCAATTCCTTTCACATCGGGAAGGTCAAAGTCTCCAGAGGCCAGCAATGGGTGCTCGACGTCGAGAAATGGACCGGTTAGGACCATCGCGTCAACCATGTCCTCTATTGCCTTGGTACAAAGTGCTTGTAAAGGTTCAAAACTAAGGTTGTCGTCTGCTGTGTAAGGACCCGAAGCGAAGAGTATGCTGAGTGGCATTCCAGTTGAGTCCTCGGAGACACCTAGTTTCTCGTTGTACGCCTCGATGGTGGAAGGGGCTGAGACAGGCGGTGCTGGTGACAGCAGCACCAGTGTTTCGCTAATTTGGAAGTAGTTGCCCGAGGCATTTGTGCCTCTCAAGGCCACGATTTGTCCTGGAAAAAATGAATACGCGACCAATGAGTCGACCTTTAGCGGCACTCTCAAGCCAGCACCCATCCTTCTAGACATCTCGAGCAAGAGCGATGCCTGGTTTAGCTTGCCCTCTGGTGTGTCACACGCTATTCTTCCCACTGCGACAATCTCGTTTGTGCTCTGGGCGGCAGCATTTCCGAATGCACTGTCGTCCAGCTTGTGATGCTTCTGTATCATTGCCATAAACTCGTCTATTCTCTCATCCAATGCTTCCGAAGACTCAGTCAAATGCATTGACATCGGTTTGTATGCGAACTTCTTGATATCTGTGTTTGCTGTGACCTTGATACGAGGCTCTGCATGAGGTGCTATAGGTGGTTCGGCAGTAGGGATGTGACTGTTGACGGTCTCAAGAATTACACCAGCATTCTGACGTTCCGTAAAAGCTATGCCGACCAGACCATTGCCATTCACCTTCCTCTCTGCTTTGGCAACTCTCTTTGGTGCTGGAGTTCCAAAATCACCCTTCCTCTTCGCGCTGCCCAGACGTTTGGATACAGTATCTGGCGTTAGCTCATCGAGCATGCCATATACATCTCCTTTGCTTGCTACTCGTGGTGTCGCGCTGACTGCGGGCTTTCGTTCGCTTCGCTTGCCCTCGTTACTGCGTTCGAGATTGTCTTGCACATCCTTTTGGAACATCCGAGCCGTTGCTAGGTCCAAATTCGTTTCCTCTGAGCCCATCTTGAGGCAGTACGACTCCCATTTGTAAAACAACTCCTGAGGAGTGATTGAGTAAAGCCGTAATATGGACTCAAGCACGCCGAGAATATCTGGTTGCAAGCCATCAGCGGCAGGCACAAAAAGCGCATTGAGGTTTTCATTCAAAGTGGCAGCCATGTTGTTGTACCGTGTTGCTGTCAGGGAACAGATGGGAAGCGAGAATCATTCGAAGTTGAATTTCTGTACTCGTTCATGTCAATAACGTGGAGAATTAACGCGTTGCACCGTGTTAAAACGCGTTAAGACTGACGCGCTAAATGAGATCGGTCTATCAAAGTTCCGGACAGTCAGAGCACTTAGTCCACCTCACCTACTGTACCTCTGACTGCATCTATTATGATTTAGTAAAAGTCTTGTTATCCAACTCTATCTAATACTTTGAATAGTGAAGGTGAAGGGACTCTACCTCGTCCTATTCCAATAGTTTCTTCCATCATATTCGTTGAGCTGCTTCGATACCACTTCCATGTCTAGTGCAGTCTACCCAGTAAGACCGAATCAGCTCCAGCTTCGGTCGCACGTTATCAAATTATTTAAGTTCGTCTTATGGGAAAGGTGTCTACCTTAGTCGGCAGAAGACGGGGAAACCGAGTGTGGTGCAGAATTTGGACCTCAAAAGGCATTGAAAGAAACATTCTGGTAAGGCAATAAGAAGAGGATCATTCTTGTAGCGGCTTAGCATTTATGTACATAATTCTAGCAAACATTTGATAATGCTCGGTGCAGTCGGAGCGAACTTGCTCTCCTTGTTCCTATCCTTCTTCAAGTTGGTAGGCTCGGGCGAAATGTTTTGGTGAGGACATGGCTCTTCAATCAACCATATCTGAATAAGATCATCTTTGTTGCGTACGTGCCTTGCGCCGTGCACGGGCTCGACAGCAATTACACATTCAATCGCTCATCTGAAGCCTTACGACATCCCTTCAGTCATCCACGGCATAATGTGAAGCACGGGTGAAAGTGGCAAACTCAAGTTCTGCTGCGGTCGACTCTCTCAACCATCCCTTCTGATCTCTGATAGCACCAATGCGGGGTGAGATTCCAGCTGAGAACTTCTAGTGCTTCGCCTCCTCACCTTCCACAAGGATATAGTGCAGAACATCTGATAGACTAAGGACGCCTTTGAGTACATTGTTCTCGTCGACAATCGTCAATCGATGCACTCGGGACTTCCTTATGGTATCGAATATTGTGTCGAGACCATCTTCGAGTGTGCAGGTGTAGACGCCTGGATGAGTGGCATGGCGCAAGGCCAAGGCTCTTCCTACAGACCAGTTGAGGTTGCTGTAATCTCCATTCTTCAAGAGTTCAATTACATCGACCGCTTCAAACACATTCAATAAAACGTCTGCTGAGGTTAGCAATATTTCCAAAGGGGATGTAGAGTGCTTGCCGTCCGTGGTGCAGACAGGAACGCTGCTGATGTTTCTCGTGACCATCTCGTCAATCACATCTAGCACTGTCGCTTCCATGCTGCATCTGAAGACGTTCTCGTACGTTCCCAGCCGTATCATACCCAAGGGCTTCCGTAGCAATTCGGTTTGTGGCACATTTATGGCGATGAACTTCAGTATTCGGTATTGAGTAATGACCGAGACGACCATAGTCCGCTGCGACTCGGAGTCATAACTGACTAGCGGTATTCGTCTTGCTCGCGACAGGAGTTGCTTCTGTAGCGCATCATATAGTCTTGCTTCTGGAGAGGTCGATATTGTCTCTGGGCTTTTCACTTGCAGTACATGTTCGACCTCTTTCAGATCACTTAACAGCAAGCTGTCGACATCTTTTAGCTTATCGGTATGGAGGTTATAGTATCGCACCACGTTGAGGTAATCGTTGACTGTGAGTAAGCCGGCATAAGTTGATGTTGTGGAATCCCACAGCGGAGCCGAGACAATGCCGCACTGTACAAGAATGCTCAAGCTCTCTTTGACTGTCAAGCCGACGTCGAGTTCGATGAGTCGAAAACTCAATGGCAGGACATCGTAGCAGTTGCGCACTCGCAGGAAATCACGGATCGCTCTCTGCAAACGTATACGTCAGTATGGTGCGTTCGGTATATACGTACGGTGAGTGGAGAAGAAGTGCGCATGCAATGATCACTCACCAAGCCGGCTCGTTCATCTTGGTCTATTGGCCTATCCTGTTGTGGCTGTTTCTGAGGGCTTGGAGGTACAGCGGGTGCTCGTGGTCGCAGTAGATCTGAGGGTCGGACAAATGAGGGTTCGATGGCAGCTCCAGAAGCAGTGCGCTGAGAATGAGATTCGGTGTTTAGCGGGGCAGGTTTGCTGCTAATATGTTGTGCATTTGCGTCTGCGCTCTCCTCGGTCGGCATGACGATCAACTCCCCTACATTTCTCACCAGTGGAGAGAAGATCTGATCCTGTCAAAGGACACACGAATATTGTGGAGAAGATGATGAACAGGATGAAAGACTTCAGTATGCAGGAAGAAGAAGCGACAATTACGTGGAGTATTGAACCACAGTAGCCGTTCGTGAGTCTGGAGTGCACTACAGTAGATAAACGGGTGCTTATGTGGTGAATGTGGATGTCGTGCGATGACTGACTACTTTTAGCACCAGAAAGTCAACAAAAATATATGACATGTGAAGATTTTATTGCTGTCAAACAGCGAATTCGATTTGCGCTTTGTGCCTACATTGGTGGACATTGCAGCTCTGATTCAGCGTAGACAATCTTCTGGCTAGAGCCATTCTCCTATCTAGTCTATTTCTTTCTTTCTTCACTCTTCTAAAGCACAACGCCTGTCTATGTTGCTGGGATAATCGCTGACCCATAACGTAGAATGAATCAAACCTTTGAATCCCTATATCATGCACTTCTTTTTTCCACCTCAATCAGTGGCTCCTGATCACCGCCTCTCAAGTACATCTCGTACTCACCAATCCGCCTGCCCGCTACTTCCCACCTCTGCCTGTAAGCTTGCCGTTTGTTCTCCGCCAGCTGCGTAAGAGCTGGCCAATATGTCTTGTGGTCATACTGAAAATCGACCTTTCCTTTAGATTCCTTCATCAACTGTTCTCGAGGCACATAATTGCCCATGTCCTCGTTGAACTTGATCTTATCTCTTGTGACAGGGTCGATGAATGGTGTGATCATCTTGAAGAAACCCCAGATGATCCATGGAACATTGGTGACCAGAGCTCGACCAAGTCTTTCAGGGTAATGGTTTTGTAGGATGTTTAAGGTCTGCCTTCCCTGCTGGAGCGTCGCTCCTTGACCCTGTTTGGTCTCTGAAAAGTTGATCAGAAGCGCCATCATCTCCTGGCCCGGCGGCATCAGATCAACAGTTCTTTCCAACATGTACACCAAATGCTCAATTTGCCTGTCACTTCTTTCGGTGTTTTGTTTCGAAGGTCTCAAATAGCAGCAAGGTCGACCATCATTGTCCCAGCCTAGAATGACTTGCTTTCCCGTTTCGTTCTCGATTGAGATATACTCTGCTGTCAATTTGTCTGTGCCATATTCTCTTCGCCATACTAGCGTATTCCTCAATCTATTTTCCGCTTGATCTACCTTCCAGGCGGTGGCTCGCAGGTAGCGGAACAGGCATTCTCTTGTCAAGAACATGCGCTCATGTTCCTCCAATGGAATTGACTTAGCACCGACTGCCGAAGATATGGGGATTTCGGTCCATTTTGCAACGAGGCCCAACAGTGTCTCGTACTTCTTCAATTGATCAGCGGTAGGCGGAGGACGGGCGGCTGGTTTGACAGTGTCTAGCGGCCTTCCGAGCGGTGTGTTGACCACCGCTACCTCAGCGGCCGTGGTTGGGAGTTTAAGGTCTCCATTGAATGTTGTTATACGTTTCAGCGGTGTCTGTTCGTCTTTACTTGAAGGCGCATTGGTCTCTCCAGCAGCAAACGTGTCGTCGACTTGTGCAGGCTGGTTCAGTGATAGTTTCTCAACTGCAGCTGCAGTGTCTGTAACGTTAGTGGGAGTTTGAGACGATGTTGTTGGGTTTTCAGTAGATGCCATCTTGTGAGCAAGACGAGACAATGTGGGTAAGAGTGTCGGTCATTGAAGGATCCAACAAATTGGAACAACTACAAGTACATTTTGTTGAAGATTCTTACTATCAGAACCCTACGCGGGACCACACCGCCTACCGACTTCTACAATCGTTCCTGCTGCTAACCCCAAAGTCCCTGCATATCCAAGTGACCGGTTCGCTACCTAGGTATGTATCCATCGTTGACGGGAAATTTTAAGCTTTTAATGCCTGTTCGAGAATTCTTCTCATAGCGTACAGAGTAGACTTACTGTATTGGGATACTAGCCTGGCGACTCCCAGACGCTAAGTCATTCATATACACAAATCCTAATATCTAAAGTACACCACGCTTTGCGCGTGTTGGATGCATTGAGAATTAGCACATGCACAGAGAAAGAGCCGCAGTCGGCACAACTTCGACCAGAGGTGTAAGCATTTGAAGGAGCAGCTATTGGATTTCTACGACATCAGCCATTATGGCTCCTCCAATACCCGAACATATAAAACGATTCACAGCAAATCCAACACGGCCAGCGCGATACCGACCAGGAAAGGTTATCCACCAAGAGGAATCCTCAGAAGAGGAGGACGAAGAGGAAGAACAACAACGATCACAAAGGCCACAACGGCCACAACCGAGGGCGCCAGCCAGGCCGAAACCCCAAGCCGCGCCTGTCGAGGAAGAGGACGACGATGACGAAGAAGGATTCGTGACTGAGGAGGAAGACGAAGTCGATGGCGGTGCTCCTGTTCCACAATCCACCACGAAACTCACAACATCCACCACACAACCAGCAGCAAAAGCAGTAACTGCGCAGCCCGATTTCCAACACCTTAAGCAAGAAGAGTCTGAGGATGGAGAGGAGGACGAGGATGAGGATGAGGACGAGGACGAATCAGAGGAGGATGAGAGCTCTGAAGAGGATCAACCACAACGCAAATTCCAACGTCCAACCTTCATCAAGAAAACCGATCGCCAACAACAATCCGATCCTCCCGAAGGAAACACTCAACACAACGATCCTAAGGTTAGAGCGTCACTCGCTCCTGAGATTTCATCTACGATGCACACAGAGTCCACAGCAGCCCGCCGCCTCGCCGAAGCAGAATTACAAATCAAGTCTACCATAGAGCGAGAGACTGCAGCTCGTCTGTCCGGCCGCAAAAACTGGGACGATGACGATGACTTCTCGCCTGAAGCGCTAGTCGACGACGCCGATGGTATTGACCCAGAAGCCGAACACTCAGCGTGGCGATTACGTGAGCTCCATCGCTTGAAACGTGATCGCGAGGCACTGGTTGCGCGGGAAAAGGAGCTCGAGGAGATTGAGCGGAGACGCAACCTGAGCAAAGCAGAGCGCGAGGCGGAGGATGCAGAATTTATCAGGAAGCAGAAAGAGGAGAAGGAAGAAGATAGAGGACAGACCGGATTTCTAGCCAAGTATCACCACAAAGGAGCGTTCTTCCTGGATGATGAAGCAAGTCAGAAGCTCAAGGAGCGGAATCTGATGGGCGCAAGGTTTCAAGATGATGTCGGTGACAAGAGTACTTTACCAGAATACATGAGAGTACGAGACATGACTAAGCTCGGCAAGAAAGGACGAACTAGATACACAGATCTTAAAGGTCAGGACACTGGGAGATTCGGAGACGACGTCAAGAGATGGAAAGGCAGTGGTTACGAGAACAGAGACAGAAAAGACGGGCCAGATTTCAGAGGTCTCGACGAGAGATTCCTGCCTGATGACGATAGGGGCGGTAATGGACCAACGGCGTCAGGTGCGAATGCAAGTGGATTGGGCACGAGGAGGGAAAGAAAAAGGAGCAGGAGCAGAAGTCTATCCAATGATGATAGAGAGAGGAGGAGAGATACCAGAGACCACGATTCATATAGACCGAGGTCACGGTCCAAGTCAAGAGATCGCGACCGAGACCGGAGGAGAGCCGGGTCATACTCAAGCTCGAGGTCGAGGTCGAGATCACCACCTCCGCAACCCAGGAGACGACGGAGTCCTTCGCCGTACCACCAGAGGGATCGGGATCGAGATAAGAGGCGACGTATTGAAGCTTGAAATACTGTATACCACACTCACCATCAATAGCATCATCTTCTGAAGGTTAATACAGACAAAAGCATGAGAAGTACCACAACAACAATTGAAAAGAAATAAGCGCGCAAGAATTTGCACTACACATCATGATTGAAACGTGTCGTATTTTAATATAGGTACTCTCTTCGAGCCCTTTCGCAATTACCTACATATTTATGCATGCGCCACCTTATCCGCAAAAGCTCGAGCAAGCACGTAAGAAACACTCTCTTATCTAACGTGAACGGAATCCAAGTATAGTATCCCACGTCCACGCAGAGCACTTGCTCGACACCCGCGTATTTACCTTGCCTGCCGTGTCCATGCCGTATGTTCACGCAACGCGACGTAGAGCAGTGTAGTGTATTGTATCGTAATGCAGTGTTTTCTCATAGCTCAATCACAGCCAAGCCACATGCTGTGTATGTTCTCCAGTGAATGGATCGTGTCGCTATGATGTCTTGGATAGTGTGTAAATACGATTGTCCTGTGCAATTGTCTTCATAACCGTGAAAAGTTTCGTAATGGGATATGTGTTTAAGATGAGGGAGTGAGTGAACGACCTTCTCGGCGGTCGACCGCAGTGTCGGTGTCTGTGTATGAGGCGCGTCAGTTCTGGTACAACATAACATGTCATAACACATATCACAGGGTCTCATGAAATTCCAGTACCACAGGAATGTGCATGTCCATGGTCCAAGGAAAGAGGAACACGACTTACCGAGGGACCATGCTGGATCAAATCCTCAAGATTGATTCAGACCTCCTCCTCCTCCTTCCCATCACCACCATCGGCATCATCAGCCTCGTCCTCCTGTGCGACATCCCCATCTCCATCTAAAGTCCCACCCTCTTCTTCTTCGTCAGCATCAGCTTCTTCCTTAACCTTCATGGCCGCAATCTTCGCAGCACCCCTCTTAGCCGGAGTAGTCTTCTTCTTCACCGGGGTGTCCGCTACTTCGTCATCAGATGTCTCCTTCTCGTCGTCGTTTCGGGCGGAAGCCTTGCGCTTCTTGGCGCTTGAGCGTGGGGTGGTACTTGTTGACGTCTTGGTTCCGCCGCGACCGCCACCGCGCTTGGCAGGAGTAGAGGGGGTCGGTGCGTTAGGATCGGAGATGTCGACAACCTTGCCGTTGATGAGGGCGTATTTGCCGGTCGCTTCGATTATTTTCTTGAACTTTTGTTGCCTGTATGGTGGGGAAAACAATGTTAGTTGGTTTCTCTTTTGAAGCGAGGATTAGGTGTATGAGTGAATATGGTTTGTGTGGGGGTAGCCATGACTTGTGGATAAGTAAGTTGGTGGTGTGGATGGTACACGGTGCGAGCATTCGTGATGTTGGTCTTTGGAGCTGCGGCGTGCCAATCACAGCTGAGTGGCTCCTGAGAGGTCGATAGACAGGCAATCACGAAGAGTAGGTCTTTGTTGTCCTCCATCTTAGGTGCAGTGGGCGGCATTATAGTAGCTCGTTCAACTTGTGCTCCCAAAGTATAGGTGAAGATGAGCAGTTTGGTGAGTTTCACGGAAGGGAGTGGCAGAAAAGGCAAAAGATTTTCGTGAGCGCGGAGGGGTTAGTATGTGTAGGTAGGTCACAACTCTTTCAGTCGGCTTGTCACGCAGTCAATTGTGGAGTCGAGCATGATAGCCGTATTCACTCAGGTGAAAGTGAATTCTTGAATTGCGGTTGGTGAAGCCTTACGTATTTCGAGCAAGGGTCATACTGTTCTTGGAGGCGGCCTCGTAAAAGTCGATATTCAAAGGGTCTCGATTGGATGCCAGACAGTTGATGATGAATTCGAAGTTTGCTTCGAATTGGTCGGCCATGTTGTGCTGTCTTTCCCCTGGTGTAGACTGGTGCAGGTAATAGAGTATTGATCCGGTTGTGAGCGATCGATTGGTCGATATGTTATGTTGTATTGGAGGAGCCATAATGGCTGATGTCGTAGAAATCCAATAGCT
>Ga0115846_100881_pt1 | contig 14767 bp, 18 predicted proteins | sample InSIn5gowninarea_2_FD_83860 | JGI IMG/M metagenome (GOLD analysis project Ga0115846, IMG submission 83860)
GATTGGGTTTACGGTGCATCGTAGCATAGCAAATGGCATCAATTTGATGGGTTTGGAAAAGATCCTGTCTTTAAATAGAGAGAGGCTGTGTAGCAATGAATTGCATCATATATACCTCCTATACTCCAGAAGTTAGGTCAAGGAGATTGATGTACAAGTAGTCTAGAGATTGATCAATATCACATGAGCGGTTTTGACTTCTCGGGAAACTGCCATGTCTGGAAATCTCGGATCGGTCGTCGAGGTTACTTAATTTTCCGAGAGGACTTACTGCGTAGTCGAGCCTCAACAACAGAGATTACATCGTTTGCTGGACCTTCAAAATGAACTCAGATAGCCTCGTGCAGCCTCGGGGGTTTCGATAATGTCCAGAACGCAAGGATATGGTTGTCAAAGGCGGTCTCGTGGTGGGTTGAACTCAATATCCAGTCGAGTTGATATCAGTGTGAAATGGTGGGCAGCAGCCTGCAGATATCTGCCTAGTAGGAAGGCACGGTTCAGTATTTGGACCTAGACTGAGAGTATGACTTCAGAGATAATTCTCACTACCAAAAATGATACCGTGACGTGGCACAAAATGGAGCAGGGGGGCACAAACAACAGTGGTGAGTGTGGTGTTGACCAAAAGAGGGTGTCCTTGCTAGCCTGAAACGTAAAGTATCGGAGCCTCACTTCAATCTCGGTAAACCTGCCATGGACGATTGTCCTTGCGTGGCTACTAAAAAGTCGTCGTTGACACAAATGAGATATCGATGATTAGGTGCTTAAACGGATCACTACTCAAACCTACAGTAGTGGTTGTCCCGAGCAATATGGCCATGGACAGGCCATTCCATGCAACTTGGAACAACAATTTTTTGTTGAACTTTTCTAAACCAAGCCTTCACTGTACAGTGAGCGCTTCTGCTTCTTTCGCTTACCATAGCTAGGCCTGAACGTTTCAGGCTAGATCAAGCAGAGAAACGGCCGTTTTGTCAATGCATGATAGAAATGAAGATATTGATTGGCGTTTTGTCAGTATCGTCTGTCGTGCAACTCGGTAAAGTTGACGCGTACGACGACGAGCCATCAAGCACAAATCGGAAGCGGGTCACATTGAAATTGTCACCGACAGTGAAGAAGGTGATGTTTGATGTCTTGATAACCCTGGATACAGGAGAGTTGTCAAGGAGTAAACACCAAAAAGAGTTTCGTACCTGGCAGTAGCGTCGGGTAGTCACAGCGCGGTTACCGTTTCAAGCCGGAAATGTGGTTCTCATTGGTTGTTCTTTCCCAAATAAGCTCAAAGTCGAGACACTCGCGTCGCCAGGATCTTTTCCAAACCCATCAAATTGATGCCATTTGCTATGCTACGATGCACCGTAAACCCAATCCCAGGTCTGCGAGAAAGGCACATCCCAGTAATTCAAGTCCATAGCACACCGAACAATCTTCCCTGTCCACACCCTACTTCCATGCCCTCCATACCCATCCCCACCAACACTGCCGGTGCTATCGCCAACACCAACCTCCGAGAGAGACAAGGCCGTTCTGAGGTGATTCAGTGACATTGTCGAATCCGTAGATGGTCCAGCCTAGTGGTGACTAACGTCTATACCATGAGAGCACATCGCGCAGAAGTTGTGGATAGAGGGTATGAATGTCGGGGTGCCAGAAGGCAAAGATCTGATCTAGCGCAATGATTGTGATGGCTTGTCCGTAAATATAAGATACCGATTGAACAGATGAGTAAAGTTAAGTCAATAGACTTCCGCGAGCGCAGCTGTAGCATACTCGAAGGTGGCATCTCTCACGCGGACGAATTGCTTGGTTGAGGGTTTGTCTTTAGTTCGAATCTTGGGCAGAAGCGTCGTTGCTAATTTGAATAGTTGGTCGTAAACGTAGTGGCGAGCGTATGTCCATCGATCTTGGTCGAACATATCCTCCGGCACGATGGTACCGTTATGGCATACTGTCCAAGGCACACGGAACACTCCAGGTCGGACTTCCAAGTATGAACTTCGTCCTTCGAGCATTTTGGTTCACCTTGCCCAAGTAGCAGGTGGTCTCGATAACCATCTCATCAAGACTGCAGACCAACCCAAAACGTCCCTCCCTCCACATCGATCTCCAGAAGGCAGCCACGTATCGCACAGAATCGTACTCAGTCTCAGCTCTTGCCCTCCTCCTCCTCCTCCTCCTGCCCAACCAACTTCTCCCTCCGAAGCATGTTCCTCTTCCCCAACACCCTAAGCGTCCTCTCCCTCTCCGCCTCAGTCATACCATCCCAATTCTGAATCCTACTCAACGTCCCATCTGAATTGATAACTAGCGGGCCGAGGTGGTCGAGCTTGACGGTGGACTGTGTAGAGGAGGTGTCGATTTTCGTGGTGGTGGCTGCGTCGGAGAAGGAGGAGGAGGAGGGGAGGGCGAGTTGTTGTTGAGTCTGTTGGTTGGTGGAGTTGGGGTCTGTCATTGTTGTTGTTGTTGTTGTTTTTTGATACGGAGTTGGCGTGGGTTAGGGAGGTTGTGGGAGGGTGGTGAGGGGGAAAAGCATCGCTTTGGTGTTTGTGGAAGAGCCTGTGGAGGAGGTGGTGGTGGTGGGTAAGTGAACAGTTCTAGAAAGTTCGCTGTTGTTTGATGAATGAGGTTTGGGGTTAGGGTTATTATGATCTGCAGGATTTGCGATTGGAGGCATCAACGTGGTGGTTAGTCTGATGTTTCGTGCTAACAACAAGGTTCATTTGCTTACACTACATTGGCAAGAAAACTTCTTTATCAGTCTATGGTTAATGGATTACTCTATACAACTCGTCTAGCTGTCAGACAATAACAAGCACTAAGTATTCTATTTCGACGTTGCGCTCTGATATAACGCCCCGATACTATCCTCCCAGGTCTTCACTAACTTCTTTCCAGTCCCGGCACTAATTGTGTCCTGCCCTTCCTTCAACCCCTTTTCCACCTCGTCGATGAACTCTGGTAACTCTAGCGCAGCATTATTATTGGCCTTCTTGTTGTCGTCCGGATTCGTTCTCTCTCTGTGCAGATCTGTCGCTACAGTGGGCGGCACAATTTCCACAATCTTCACCTTATCGTTCTTTGCCAACTGTGTCCGCATGTTGGTCGTGAAGAAGTGGACCCACGCTTTCGTGCCGTTGTAGACTGGGTTGATGACTGATGTAGGGTTGAATCCGAGAACGGAGGAGACGTTGATGATCACACTGGAACCCTTCAGGGAGTTAAAGTGTGGAAGGAGTGAGATAATGAGGTGCATGGGGCCACGGATATTAATATCGATTTCTTGGTCAGCTTTGGCGAGATCGAAGGCGTAATCACCATTTGTGAAGTTCGAGCCGGGAATCTCGAATGGTCGTTGTACACCTGCGTTGTTGATAAGGCAGTTGAGCTGAGGATGCTCTTTTGTGATTTTCTTGACGAATTCCGGGATCTGATCCGTCTTACCAGTGTCGAGGACATAATATGCCGTTGCGCCTATTTCTTTGGCGGTGGATTGAAGTTTTGATTCTGTACGACCAGCGATAATGACCTTCTTGCCGGCTTTGATGAGGCTTTCGGCCATGGCACGGCCGATACCTCCACCTCCTCCGGTTATGAGGGCAGTATCAATGAGATCGTATGTTGATTGACCCATGATGTTCAATGTTGATGTACTAGCGAAAGCGACTGAGAGGCAAGGAAATTGTAGAGTGACTTGTGGTGGTAATATATTTCTCTAGCTGCCAGGTTGCTACAACTCTGATACGATTTGTTTTTGCCGTCACAATTGTCAAAGATATACCTTCCTTAGCCGTCAGAATACTTCCAAATGCTCCAGCGAATTCTTAGGATCGTCATATTTAGTATCACGACTTCAGCATTGTGACGCAATATCGACGTTTTGGCAAAATTTATGCCTACCTTTCCGTAAGTCTACTATCGTTATGGATGGCGAGTGTTTTGGGACAATTTGCAGATAGCATAATCCGGAGCGGCAGAAATTGCATGATGCATATTTCTAAGCCGTAACCAGAAATCCAGGATACCAGTACTGCTCTTGGTAACTACTGCATGGGGAAGATAATGGCATGAAGAGAGGGTGGAATTTGGAAGTTTGACTTCTTGGTTTGAGCCGGCTCGCTTCGGATCTACTTTTCGCCACTTCATGCATTATCTCAAGCCATGCATCGTGTAGATCTTTGGTGACTGACTTGTTACTTTGATAGTGTGATTTTTCAGCATGGAAGTATGAGCCGCATTCCGCAGTCGCGGTGGCATGCTCGATCGAACCGAAGCCGCATGAACGCGTGAATCCAAGGACTTCATCTTGTGCTAACCGAATAAAAATATCGATGGCCGCTTTTCACTGATCACCATCCACTGCCCCCTGCCACTAACATTACCCGTTCCTCCTACCCAATTTGATCAATACGCAGTAACCCAAGGACAACATATATAATTATCTGCGAACTCGTTCGTAGTGCAACGACTATGGTGGGTAATTTTGAATTGTCCTGGGCACCAATTCTCTGCGAAGCGTACGACTTGGCTGTCTGTCTTCGAAACCTTTCGTTCTCTGGCTTCGAAGACACCCTCTCACCTTCGTCTCGACGGGTAGTCACTCGATTCATCCCAGTAAGCATTGGTTGATTATCTTTGAGATTTCAAAGCCCAGACGGCGAGCTTGTTCTCCTTCATTAGTTTCCAATTGTGAAAAGTGGTATCAAGCGACGAAGGTCCACATTCTGTGCCGTAGTTATGACTGTGCCCTGTCTCACCATTGTCATGCAACAAAGCAGAGACGGTAGAGCTTACCATTAGCCATGACTCGGAGTCAAAATTCGACTCGATAGACAATGGTCATATAAGCGGCATAGTCGGAATCATAGCCATGAAGGGTATTAGTAACAGTTTTGACGACTAGTCAGGGTTATAGCTTGTTCATATTGTTGCCACCATGAGCGAATGAAAACACGTTTCACTGGTGAGATGTGTAACTGCTTCAAGAAGATGGAAATGAAGAAAGTAAGAAACCACAATCCTGGAGCAGGGGCACGATCATGAGAGGGATGTTATCGTCGATGTGGGTGGCCTCGGAATCCGAAGCACGAGGCGATGAAAAGTATTTGCGTACGCTGAAACGGTGTCTCATGCCCATGAGTGTAGCGTTGCAAGAGCATGGTAGGATGTTGACGAATTTGAGTGGCGGAGGCCTCGATAGCCGATCCATACTTTTGAACAGGCTGTTGACGGCACTGCCTCAGCAGATACTAACGACGTGGCCCTAGGTCATGAAGTTGAATGAACAGCCACAACTTCGGTGGGACGTCGGTCTGTACGAGTATGTATTGTCGCCCGTGGGAAGGTCAGTGATACCATTTGATTCCACTACCACTAAAGTATTCACCAATTTTACAGTACCGTGACGAGGAAATCAAATGTTGAAGACACCCTGCAATCCTAGACCCGGCGAAGTCTAGATCTCTCGTTTTGACGGAACCATTAGCAGACGAGATAGGAGGTGTAGCTTATCATTATCAGAGCATACGCAAGCAAGGCCGCGTCAACATATAAATTAAGGTTCCCGATAATGTCACCTTGGCGCCAAGCTACTGAGACCACCACTGACACTTGTTAGACGAGAACCTACGCCACACTTTATCTCCTTCGGAACGCTGATGGATTGGTTCCAGGTTTCTCCCCCCAGCTTGCGGTACAATCTCAGTAGCTATCCAGTAGTGGCTTCTGTACCCCTTGGAGTCGAAACAATTACTAATTCTGGTGCTGGCATTTACGAACAACGTGGCTATCTGTGGGTATGAAAAAATTAGTCGCAGAAGACCCTTAGGAACTCTCTGTTCCATGAATTTGTAATTCAAAGGTTCTCCGATATCCACCACATGTGGTTCAAGAGTAGTGTAGCGTCTCGCGCCGTAACCTTATCAAGCCCTCCAAGCAGTCGGTGTCTTTGGTGCAAGCCCGAAAATGTCAGTCTTGACATTCCCAATCGCAGCAATGCAGTTGCAGGAAGTCAAAGGTCCTGCATTTGCATGCTATGCTCTTCGAACTGTAGAGGCCGATATTGGTGTTCTTGCTTGTAAAAATTCATGCCGGCCAGCAGCACTCCCTCGTATTGAAAACAGCTCTCAGGGCTGATCTTGCTGAGTCCTGAACGTTGTGCTGTGAACGAATCGATGGTGTTCCAAGTTGAAGTTTCAAGCCAGCTTGATGTGTAGTAAAGCAATGGTCTAAGGGGTATAAATTCGTAGGCTGTTGCCGTTTCGTGAAAATATGATATTGTGTCTGGGAGGACGCCAGGTCGAACGGTGTTTGTGGTCATCGATAGTTCATCTCGTCCACGCGAAGCAGATGTTGTTTTGTAGAGCCTCTCGAAGACTTGAATACTGCTGGTGTTCGTGCGTGAGTGCCAAGAGGGTTCTCTCGATTCAGGCCGTAGCTGAGTGTGTTGTAATCATAATGCCAATCATTGAATCGTGCTTGTTTCCCACCAAACACAAATGATACCCAGAATGATGCGACGATAGCAAACGCCAGAATGAGAGCTCTGTAACATGATCTCATCTTCAAATGATAGCAGACAAAAAGCAAAGAAAGATAGGCAGGGCAATGCATGTTGATAGCAAGCAGAAGAGTTTATACATATTTGAACATACTGCGTGTGTGTCTCGCAGAAGGGGGCGTCGTACGCAAGACCCACACCGCCGCATCAGCTATTGAGCCTCTCTGTGTCGCTCGATCAAGCTATGTTTGACCATGGTGGACAAGGCAATCAGGCACGAAGCAGATGCCCGCCGAGTAGTGATTTGCCGATTCATAGTTCGAGATCTTGGATAGAGTTGTTGACTCGGCCAATCCAGACCACAAAGTTCAACAAAACTTCTCATTCGTCGGCGCTTAAGATAAAAGAATTTGTTCCACAATTTTGGAAATTGTTAATGTCAACTTAAAGTGGTTAAACAAGTTATGGTATAGCTTTCCATCTTTCGAATTCAATATCGACTATGGAGCTGCCAGTTACATGAAACAATTCTGATCTGGTCCCGGTGCACAACCTTTTCACAGATTGAGGTACAGACGACCACAGTTCTCCGTGCCACTCTGCTCATCCGGTTTATAGCCTTAGCCGTTCCGAACAGCGTCAAAACTGGTTAGCGTTATAGACCACAAGATTGACCATCACAAATAAGTTGTCAATGGCTACTCCGGCTTCTCGAGTTTCTTTTCGTGACGTGCTGTTTCCGCCGGGAATCGCCCATCAGACAGAGTCTTGCGTTTCTTCTCGTCCATCTCCTTGTCCTTCATATCCTTTTCGTATTTCACAAGCACGTTTTCGTCGTCGTCAATGAGGTCGCTCATGTTGTCCAAGCCCTTCCACTTGACGATACCATCCCCGGGAAAGTCAACAACTCTTTGAGTGTAGAACATGTGACATGTAGGCTTGAAAGCCTCCTTTCCTTCTTTTGTATTGATGCCCTCCAGGAGAGTTGGGAACAGCAGAATCATGTTTCGACCCTCGTCCATGATGGGTGTACGACAAAATGCGCACTGCACCTTGCAAGGCAAATGGTGTGTTTGATCTTTGTTAGTCGGGTCGTACCAGCCGAGGTCATTGATTCCGCTGGTGAAGTTGATGTCACTCTTGTGGAAGATGGCAGCCCATTGGAAGGGTGACTGTAACAGTTAGCATTACATGAAACACAATTCAGTGGTGTTCACAACTTACGCCGTGTAGCCGCTGACAGGTTGTGCAATGACAGAACTTTGCAGCTAATGGCTTCTCTCTGCTCAATTGGTAGTTGACTTTGCCGCAGTGGCATTTTCCCTTCCATTTGACCTCGAACTCCTCTTTGTCGCCATCATGAATCTTGTACGGCTCCTTGTGTTTCCACTGGTCCTCTTCTCGATCCGTTGTCACACCTGCTTGGAACTGATGTGACTCATCGCCCGTACTGGCCTTCTCCTTGGACATATGCTTTTGGTCTTCAGGCATGTTGTTGGATTTCGAAGGAACTATGAAGGAAGGTCGGGAGACAGCGAAAGATCGAGTACAGAGATGGGGGAGTGGTGGTTGACGAAGTGGTCTAGGTGAAACAAAACGAGTTGAAGCTCGTGCAGCACGCAAAGCAAATGACTGTGAGATATTCATGTGTAGGATTTACAGTGAAAGCACGGGACCAAGCTGTGAGAAAGATGGTCGGCCTATGTGACGAGATGCAATCTCAGCCCGTTACTGGATTCTGATTTAATGCGGTCAGATTATTGACGACGACGCGAACAACCAATCCCGCTGCGATAAATCCTCCTTGTAGTAGCTCGATTGAAGTAACACGCGATCCATGCTGTCATCACTCCTTCTTCTGCTTTTGAAAGCTCAAATGAAGACGCTGGGAGTGAACTTAATCTGAGGTGGACGATCTTTGACGTCACGATGACCACAATACCAATATGCCGCTAATGCAAGGTACAATTGGGAGGCTTTTCCAGATAAGCCAACCAGTACAATTACAGTACAACAACGATATGAGGTGAAACGTTGATGGAGAGAATGTCTCCCAGTGTAGAATACGGGCAGATAAGTCGTACCACTACGGGGGATCGTGCATCGAGAAGTTCACTGGCTATTACCTGTATGTAACTCACTACATGTAACATAACTCAGCCAAGCAGGGCTGGCATCGAGACACCGCAAGAATAGTTGTTGAGCAAGTGATGAAAGGTAGGAAAAGTGGGAGCTTCTACCACTGCTGTAACTGCGGCAACTCGTATTACTTGACGAAAGCTGCCACAATCAACCAGGAGGTCCAAGTAAGCCCCCCACTACAGAAGATGTACTTGAGTTTCGTAGATGTGCTCTTGAACCACGAAACAAGCTCTGCCATATGAAAGCTTCACTGAGAAGAAGCTCAATGTCCTTCTCTGTCCAATCCTTGGTTGGTAGGGCTTGCAGGAACATCAGTGTCTCTTGGAAGTTCATCTTCATCAACTGCTCCGACCATTTGACAAGGAATGCTGCGCATACATAGAGATGGAATTGCGAGAATCCGTCTTCTTCAGCCTGGAGTCAAGTGTCAGCAGTACTAGACCAACGACTATAAGGTCGGCTTACCAGATATGTGTCCCACATACGAATAACACTCTGCATACTTAGCTCACGCATAAGGAGGCAATTCATCCATCTGAAGCTGAATTGCATATACTCAACATTTTCTTCCTCAAGATGTTTTGCCAGTCGATCGTCTATTCTTGCTGTTAAATCTCTTAAAGCACCAACCTGTCTATGAATTCCTGGCTGTGCGACAATGTAGTTGTCCTGGATGCCGTCGAGCATTTTGGATAAACACCAGAAGGTATCGGCTTCAACCGCGTCCAATACCTGTCGAGGCAATTGACCTGGATCCATACCTCGCTCGATATTGAAGTCCGTAATGTAGGTGCTGAGGAACACTTGCCAGAAAGGTGTGGCTAAGTCATTGATCCCTTGTACATATCCGCTCGCTGGGTGCCGAAGAGCCCAAACATACAAAACACGCTCAAGCGACCTCTGAGTAGCGTCGTATTGATATAGAGGTAGATGTGGATTGGTCCTTGGCACGTCGATGGAGATCTGATGCCACAAGGCCTCATCTAATCCTCGGCCTCTGCCAGCGGTGACAGGAGGATTGGATGCTAAACCAGCTAGGCCCGAATTTGTACTCTGATGAGCGGTCATACTGCCCTCCCCAAACGCTTGCTTCACGCCATCAAGGTATTCTTTTCGTTTCCTTTCGAGGGTTGTGATTCTGCGCTCGCTTTGTGCAGGAAGGTATCCCAGCAGTAGCTGCCAGGTCATGGCACGTACTTCTTCAGGTACACCTGACCAGGCCGTGGACCTCAAGTCAGGCAAGGAGACTGTGCTGGTCTGCAATATCCGTTTGAACTTGTTGATTCGTGATATGCGTGTGTTGTGTGTCTCGACCTGCCTTGCAGTAGCGTCTGAAGATAATGGTGGATGGCGAATCAAGTGTAAGGAGTTTGCAGGGTCCGTCAGAATTTCTTTGTACTGAGGTCGCAAGATCTTTCCATCCCCTTTGCTTGCGCTTGGATAGGATAGTGGGTTCCGCTCTTCGGCAATGTCAAAGCTATTCGAGCGGACATGTTGGAGTTTGGAAGGATATAGCAGATTGGGTGCTGAGCCTGATTTTTCAAAATCTGAGCTGTATTCGAGGTTATGGAGAGAAGTTTTCTTGCTCTTCCTGCTCTGCATACTTGCTATGCTCGGTAAACCAAATTCGTCTTCCTCATCTTCAAACATCAGAGCACCATCGTCGTTGTTTCCAGTTCCACCGCCGTGTGTAGCACCCCAAGTGTTTGAGCTTGCAAAAGCATTTGTATGTGTCGGCTTACGTTCTGGAGACTGATAATTCTGTCGATCGAATGACGGAGTTGGCGAGGCTCGAGCAGAGGAAGCTGGTGGCGTGCCTGGGCGCAACGACGTGCCTAGAGAGCTTGGAAGGTCAGCAGAAGTAAGAGCGATCGTGAGTATCGTGCGTACAGTGAATCAAACTTCAGCATATCAGCGTGCGAATAGGCTGCTCCGACAATCATGTTGCCCCGCCCACTGGTACTTCGAGGGGCTGATGGTCGACTGCGCCAGAATGGAGATGAGGATCGTCTTTACCCATCAGTCCTGTTCTCAACCACAGTATTGAGACAACATACGTACTCTGATCGGTCTGCAAGCCATAAACATTAGCCATGTGTTACGAGCATCTCTTGCCTATGCGTAAACATAACGCGGATGAACCAACCTGCACCATTTCCTAGCAATTGTCAGTCAGGCGGTATCTTGTTTCAGAGATCGTTCGCACCTGTTGCGACGGCTTTTTGTACGCCATAGCGTAGGCTCGTATTCTTGCTTCTTCGAACAATAGAAAGCGATACTCGTCGAAGGAGTGGTTTCGTTTGCTGTTATGGTATACAGCCCCAGTCTCGAGTCATTATGTAATTCCGCACGACTCAATAGAGGAATAATGCTAGTAGGTTTTGAGATTCAGAATTTCTGAAGAGGTGGCATTCTGTCAATGGTCTCGTGGCTTCTCGCCGATCGCGAATCCTGTGGCTTTTCCGTGCAGACAACTTGAAACTGGCCGTTGTTGTTGCAAGACGTCAGTCACTTGCCCGCCAAGAAAACATGTTCTGCCATCTCTCTACTAGCGCCCTCTCCGGTTCTCCATTGCACGGGTGACCCACACTCAAACGCTACCTCACCGGACGCGTATGGAATTGTGAAAGCCGACTCTGTTCAGTTTCGTCTCCGGTGCTCAACCTTGTTCAGTCTACCTGGGCGATCTGAGAATTATGGGAGTCGGGCGCGAGTCAGGCGCTAAACGATCATGTACAGCACCTGTCTAAATATGTATAGGTCCAAGTATACCACGCTTGTGTCGATTTTCTCTTAAGATAGACCTCCTCGTCATCTTACAACAGGACAACTACATTGTGGCACAGCCAGGAATTCATAGACAGCCTAAATTTCTCCCAAAGGACTTCGGGGTTGGACGTCAGCGGGTCAGAACATGAGCGCTACTATTCTTGGAAATGGTCGTAGGCGCCGCAATAGCATTTCCGCGATTCGCTCACACCACAGTCTTATTCAAGCGCCAGCCTGTGGTCCGTTTAGCCAGCTGTTCAGCCTTGTGTCGTAGCCACTGAGTGAAAGTTTGACACTTGATGCAAAATCGCTGACCATCATTGAACCGTCGTCCTTGCCATGAGCAGGCAAGTGAAGTACTCGCTCCTTGTTCAATCATGAACTAGCAGTACTTCATAACAATAAAGCCCTGTACTCTAGGGATGTCGTTGATACAACAGTATGCTTGATAATTTGAGCATCGCCGAGTGGACTGATCAGTGGACTCGTTGCCAGGATGTGTGTTTGTCATTCCTTCGTGCATCCTACAAGAGGTCTCTGACAGGGTTCAACATTAACTACTTCAAACAATACAATAACGGGTTCGCCAATATCACCAAGGCCTCTCAACATTTTCCCGCACAACTCACATCATTGACTGATCGGTGGACATCACTTCAAGCTGCGCTTGTTTCGTCGTACGACGCAGTAGGCGACTGGTTCGTTTGGCTCATACAAATACAGGGTAACACCTGGTCGGTGTTGACGCTCACCTATACTGCAGTATGTCGTTTCGTTGAATTAGTCTTCGCCACTATCTTGAGCACGATCAAAATAACGTTTTGGCTTCTTTTTGCTCTTACGGTAATAGCCATACTTTCAGCGATAGTCGTCTGTTTGTATCCTCGCCTCAAACGTTCATATAGGACCGTGGTTGTAATTGAAGCAAGGTGCAAAGAAGCTAGACAAAAACGAAAATTTCGAGTACCACAGAGAGTAATGGAGGAGCGTGTAAGGCAAGATGAGGAGCGACGTGCAAAACAGGCAAAGGAGCTTACAAAACAAGCGGAGGATGCCAGAAGAAGAAAGCAAGCTGAGGAACAAATGCGAAAATCAAAGGGAAGCCGAAAAGTTAAGACGATGCTTCGCCGACTGGCAAGCGTATGCGATGAGGTTCTTCGACAGCCTAGAAACCACCGACACGCTTTCATTCCCGGAGCCAAAAATCGATGCTTGTCAAGATTGCCAACTCCGTATGCGCCGAGGCGAGATAGAGCCGGTGCTTAGAATATGTCAACACAGCCTGGAAAGGCTCTTGCTTTCCCCGAAAAGCTACGAGGAGACTTTGCGCAAAGAGAAGCGGAGATGGCATCCAGATAAATTTCACAGAGTTGCGGAACGTGATAGGGATGAGATAATGAAGAAAGCGACTGTGATGTTTCAGCTTCTTGGAAACTTGCCTGTAGAGAAGCAGTAGATATGAGCTCTTGATTTCTGTGAAGTGGCTGTCTTATCGACTATATCGATCGAGGTTGGGGAGCCCTTCAGACTAGTCGATGCTGTTCCAGAAGAACCAATCAATGTCCTGTAACTCTAAATCAAACAAGGCATTAGCATCCTGGTCTGTCGGCAGGCTCTGAGGTGTGTTCAATCCTATGGTCTCTCCAGCATTGTTCTCGCGCACGACACCGGCGTTCAACCTTTGTGCTGGACCCGCCAGAGATTCCGCCAGTCGACCTTCAAGAGTTATGACAAATTCGGGCTTCGGTGAGAGTTGGCCTACTGTGCCTTTGCTCTGGCACGTGTTCCAAGCTGCCACGATGAGTTCGGCAGCATGTAGTCTCCTGCGGTCCTGTTCGAGTTCGAGTAGAGAGGTATTGGCTTCATACAAGTCTGAGAGCAGGGTCCAGATGCGTTGACACTTATCCATGTCGCTCTCTTGTGATGCTTCGACAAGTACGACCATGACTAAAGTCGTAAGCTTGGTATTGTGGAGGATATGAATGGCTACTTACATGCAGGCCAGGGGAATTGATTAACAGTTAACCATTCGAAGTTTTTGAGGAGTCTGTGCGAGTGAATGGTGACAGCGTACTCCAGCAACTGCATGGATGCCGCTAGCAATGGGCCACGGTGTTCTTGGTTCGCCTGACTAGGATTCGCGCCGACAGTCAACAATATTCGCTGTCGGAAGACACAGATCAGTGCTCGTGCTATCAGTTGTAAGAGTAAATCGAGGGGCTTGATCGGGTCGCAGTACTGGAGAAAGGTTTTGTTCAGACCGTCCTCTAACTGTTCGATGAAGGCTTCCTTGTTTTGCATTGGCACCGTTTGGTTTGTCGACCAGGAAAGTTCGAACCGTCCTTTGTCGGCGTGATACTTGCGTTGCTGGTCCAGGATATAAGAGGTGAACAGACAGTACGACATGCTTGTCAGACCTTTTCGTTCTTCGGGAAAGGTTTTCATATCCGGAGTTAGGTCATCGTCTTCGATGTTGAGAGGCAGTTTCACGTCCCAGTCTGTTGTCAATGTCGATGGTGTTACACCCAACCTTATTGCTAAGATTAAGTCGAGGTATTGTAGTGACCACCAGAGCCGTCTGCGGTCTTCTGTTTCGGAGGGTGGGAGGCCAAGTAAGGTGCCGTCCCGATGAATACCCAGTTTTTCGCCATTACGAATGGCGAGTCCCATCAAAGTCCACAGACTTTGGGTGCCCAGACGATCCAGACTTACTAACTAAAATGATATTAGTCGGATGGTTCGTCACATCGCAGATTAAAATACCTACAAGATAGAGAGCCATGGCTTTGAGTGCTGAAGTGTTGTTCATACACAGTATGTTTGTCCTGGCTAGTGCTTCTTCACAGAGAATCTGATACTGGGAGAGTAGCGAGGTCCTTGATTGAGAAAGCATAGCCCTGCACTCGGTGTCGGAGAGACTAGTAATGCTAGCTAGATAGATCGATGATACGAGTGCATCATCGGCAACGTTAACCTGCATGGAGTAGTCAGGTAGCACTGTGGCGGACTCCAGACGTTGCAATTCCCAGCTGAACGAAATTCTGATCATAGGATTGACCCTCTCCTTGAAAATGGTCCAGAGTCTGGGAGCGACGTCCTGCAAACTATTTACCACAGTCGATCTGGAGAGTTCTCTGCTGAATATGATGCTTTGGAAGGCGTGGGGGGCATTTCGTGAGAGGAGAGGATTTTTCGCATTCGCCGAACGTGGTCCACTCTCACGATGACCATGATCGAGCCCCTCGATTTACTCTTACAACTGATAGCACGAGCACTGATCTGTGTCTTCCGACAGCGAATATTGTTGACTGTCGGCGCGAATCCTAGTCAGGCGAACCAAGAACACCGTGGCCCATT
>Ga0115846_100882_pt1 | contig 14758 bp, 10 predicted proteins | sample InSIn5gowninarea_2_FD_83860 | JGI IMG/M metagenome (GOLD analysis project Ga0115846, IMG submission 83860)
ATACATAGAATTAAAAAATATTAAAAAACCACCAAGGATAGGTGCACCAAAGTGTAGAAGAGATACGACTTCGAATTGTTCTAGAGGAGAACCAATAATGAATTGAAATTGTGACATTGAGTGTATATGTATGTATTTTAAAATTTTAATGAAATTGGATTACTTTATAGATTTGATTCAAATAAAAGTCTTTTCGGTTCCATCTAAGCTACCGTAAACTGTACTATGCATACAGCTACTTATAATATAAATGAAGAAATAAAAATTTATGCTTTTTCAGCCAAATCAGAAATGAACTATTATATTGTGCGACCAAAAAGTCAGTCTAAGTTCAGCATAAAAAAAAAACTTCTTTCATTCTAGCTCAAGTGTAATTGTAGTTCATTTCTATTCAATTAATTTGTGAGGATTTAGACTCAGTTTCACCTAGACGAAAAATGAATCTCCAAGTCAAAACAATGAAAATCCAAAAACGATCTCCGAGTCAAAACAGTGAAAATCCAAGAATCTCAAAAAATGAAAAAGTGAAAATCTTGAAAATCGAAAAATGAAAATCTTGGAAATCTCAAAAAACGAAAATGGGACCTTCGGGGCCAGTAAAAAGTGAAATTCGTGGAAATCTCAAAAAGTGAAATTCTTGAAAAAGTGAAATTCGTCGAAATCTCAAAAAACAAAAATGGGACCTTCGGGCCCAGTAAAAAGTGAAATTCTTGAAAAATTAAAAAATCAAAAAAGTGAAATTTTTGGAAATTCAAAAAATTCAAAATTGTAAAAATGAAATATTCTAATCGACTGACTTTGGTTTGTAAGGAGATAGACCGAGTTTCAGCCAGACACAAAATGAGTCTAAGTTTACGTAATTTCCAAAATGATTTTCTGCGTTAAAACTCTTCTTGTGTATTTACATCTAATTTTGTATAATTTCAAAAATCGATCTATATCATATTGTAGATAATGAAATTGAATTTGTGGACACATAGACCAAAAAGGAAAATGAATCTATTTCAGAAGATTACAAAAACGATGACTTAGATACTATAATTGAATTTTTAATGTTCTCTAAGTAAATTTTCAAAATCTGAATTGAATCCTTCACAGGGCCTGGTACGGAACCTTAGGTCCGCTAGTGGGCGCAACTCCTCTCAGAGAGAGGGGTTTAGGGCAAGTGAAAAATTGTGATAAGGGAATGGACCGAAAAAGTAAAAAGAACTAAAACTTAGTGCAAAATGTAACAAATTTTTTGAATACCTCAAACCCCTCTCTCTGAGAGGAGTTGGGACCACTAGGAGCTCCCGATGAGCTCTCCCGGTCCCTGCGGGGTAAATGAAATTCAGTTCTTACATTCGAGTTCTCTCTAAAGATCATCAAATCCAGTCCTTAGTTGTCGCTCATTTAGTTTTTCTTTCTTTTTTATTGAAGTTTAGTCTAGAAAATATTCTGCTGGGTATGGACCGACGTATTTTGAATTTTTGGTCGCGCAATTTAGCTTAAGTTTTCTTGACAAAAATTTTGAACTTGAAATCCATATTGACTTATATCTGATTTTGATACATTCTTTGCTGGAGTTAAACTTCAAAATTATATTGTATGGACATTGACCGACTTTTTGTCGCGCAATTTAACTTAAGTTTCCTTGACAAAAGTAATGAACTAAAAAGTAAAATCAAATTCAAGATCGATATTGATATATTATTTTGCCGGATATAGACTAAAATATAAAAAGAACGATGACTATGGTACGAGTTTACAAAACACCGCAGGGGCCGGGAGAGCTCACAAGGAGCTCCTAGTGGCCGCCAGGGAGGCTTTTTGAATATTATATAACTCAAGATACATATTACTCATTTGTTGGGCCGTAGGTCCATTTTTATAAATTCCTAAGTTGGAAGCAATGAACTGAAAAGTCAATTTCGAACTCAAAACGCAGAAAACCCATTTTTGAGATTCCTAAGTTGTAGGTAATGGACTGAAAAGTGAAAATTTATTAGTAGGGAATGAACTGAAAAATAAAATAGAATTAAAGATTCATATGACTTATTATGATAGATTCTTTGCTGGAGTTAGACTTCAAATATCTCACGCTGAACATGGACCGACGTATTTTTCATTTTTGGTTGCACGATTTAACTTAAGTTTTCTTGACAAAGGAATTGAACTTAAAATATGAAATGTAGTATTTAGTCTAAAATTCTATAAATTGAATCCATTCCATAACCTACACGTGGGCCGGAAGAGCTCATCGGGAGCTCCTAGTGGTTGCAAGGTAGGTAATCAAAAAATTCATCAAATCGAGTCTTTAATCATCGCTCTTTTTATTTTTTCTTTTTCCTTACATTTCTTTCCATTTCCTTACATTTCCTTACATTTCTTTACATTTTCTTACATTTTCTTTTATTTCCTTAAGGACTCGAGGCGATTCGAACGCCTGAAGGTAAAAACCTTTCTGAAGCTCAAATTCAGTGCATTAAACCAACTCTGCCACAAATCCATTTTTTGTATTTAATCTATAGAGAAGCATTTTTATAGAGATAGACTGAATCTTGGAGTTGCTCGGATTTGAACCGAGGTCGCAACGATGCAAACGATGCATACTAACCAACTGTACTACAACCCCGTATATGACTTAGAATATATTAGTATTACATATAAACTTAAATGGATTTTGTCATTTAGCTGGACATGGACCGACGTATTTTTAATTTTTGGTTGCAGAATGGAATGGAAAGTACGGAAATGCTATTTGTGTGATATAGACTTATTTAGATTTTATTAAATTTTCTAATTTATGAATGATTCAAAATCGGGGACTAAGTTCATATAAAAAATAGAAAATTATGATTGTACAGGAATCATACCAAATGCGTGCATTGGAGTTGGAGCAGGAACTGCCCAATCCAGAGTTGGACTATGACTTGTACTATTTTCGTAAGAATTTTTATCAACAAAGAAAGCTGGAACTGCCCATGTATTACCGGATTTTACTGCAGGTTGGTTAGCTAGCATATCATATACAGTGTATAGGAAAAGTGCAGTAGCTCCTACACTAATCATAGATCCAACTGAGGAAACATAATTCCATCCAGCGTAAGCATCTGCATAATCAGGAATTCGCCGAGGCATCAATTTAGTTATCAAATTTCAATTTTCTGTAATATGTACTACAGTTCAGACTTTATCTTTATTTCGTTTTTGAAATCATTTTTATTAAGTCGTTTATCTAGTATATATTCATGTGAATAATATTTAGATACAAATTAATTAATTTTTTGTAATTTTTTCTAATTTAGTACAAAGCAATGGAATTGGATTCACCTTGAAGTCCTAGGAAATGTTGCATTTTTATTATTGTTTGTAATCTAATAAACTAGACTAGAAAAACATCAATAATTTTCGTTATTGATTAGATTATATTAATTATACATTGTATAAAACATTTTATAATCGTTGAAGTTTCATCTGTATTAAAAATGAAACTTGCTTATTTAAATTAAATTTATGATTTTTTAAGCAAAATAGACTTTTTATAAAATGCCCCAGTAAAGGCATAAATGTTGTGTTAACCCCTACAAATAGTGCCCAGAAATGAGCTGTAGCTAGTTGTTCGTTATATTGAGTTCCGAATAGTTTTGGAGACCAATAGTAGAATCCAGCGTAAATACTGAATACAGCTCCCATTGATAGTACATAATGGAAATGGGCTACTACATAATAAGTATCATGCATTGCAACGTCCATTGATGCGTTAGCCAGAACAACTCCTGTTACCGAATTTTCATAATATTAGAAATTTTATTTATGCATTTCCCACTCTGGCGGCCACTAGCGGATCCTAGAGATCAGTACCAGACCCCTGCGGTGGTTGTTTTTTAATATTTTTTATTTCTATGTATTATTAAATTTAGACTATTTCTTCACGTTTAGTACGTATCCAATTATAAGTCTTTGAAGTTAATAAAATAACTTGCAGATCATTTCTAAGAAAAAATCATTTTGAAATTCGCCTGCATTTATAAGGAAATTAAGTGGACTAATAATTAAGTCATAAAGGCCCACCAATTGTAAATAGTCCTACGAATCCTAGTGCAAATAGCATTGGAGCTGTAAACCGGATTGAACCACCGAATGAAGTCGCAAGCCAACTGAATACTTTAATTCCCGTTGGAACTGCAATAATCATTGATGCTGAAGTAAAGTAGGCTCGTGTGTCCACATCCATACCTACGGCGTACATATGGTGACTCCATACAATAAATCCTAGAATACCAATAGATGCAATCGCATAAATCATTCCAAGATATCCGAAAACTGGTTTTCCCGAGAACGTAGACATTACATGACTAATCATACCAAATCCTGGAATAATCATTAGGTATACTTCTGGGTGCATAGACTCGTTTTTGTTTATACGAATATGGACTATATCTTCTAAAACGAATTTAGACTAGAAAGTCAATTTTAGTTATTTGTAAAGTCTCTGAGGCATTTATTGCCTGCTGCTACGAGTTTGGACTCATTCATTCGATCACAGCATATGAAATTGTGCATAAATCCCCTTATGGGCCACCAAGAGACCGAAGAACCAAAAAAGATGTTGGTAGAGAACTGGATCCCCCCCTCCTGCAGGATCGAAGAATGCTGTATTGAAGTTTCGATCTGTAAGGATTATCGTCAGTGCACCAGCAAGAACTGGGATACAAAGAATAATAATGACTGATTGTGAAAGCATAGCCCAAACAAAAAGAGGCGCTTTATGAAGCCCTTGACCAGGCGCTCGCATATTTAGAAGAGTAGTAATAATGTTGATACCCGAATACAAATTAAAATTGCGATAAATCTATTATATATATAATAGTCTAGACTTTTTCATGCATTAAAATAAATCAATTCAATATCGTACAATATGAAAGTCGTTGAAGTAAATGAATTTTACTTGATTCTTAGCTATTTTGTATTTAGCTTTGAAATCAGTGAATGTACTTTGGGCTTTATTTCTTCAGAATTTGAAAATAAATATAAACCCAGAAGTGAAGATACTCCAGATAGATGTAGACTGAAAACAGCTAGATCTACTGAACCTCCACTATGTGACTGCACCCCCGTAAGAGGCATGTACATTGTCCAACCTGAACCCATACCTTGTTCCACAAAAACACTAGCAAGAAGTAGGACGATGGCAGGCGGAAGAAGCCAAAAACTAATATTATTTAGTCGAGGAAATGCCATATCCGGAGCTCCAACCAGTACTGGAGCAAAATAGTTGGCAAATCCGGCCATACTAGGCACAACTATGAAATAAATCATTATAATTCCATGAGTAGTAGCTACTACGTTATATATGTGGTGATTCCCTTCAAGGTATTGATTTCCAGGAGCTGATAGTTCCAGTCGAATCAGTACACTAAAGGCAGTTCCTAGTAGCCCGGTAAATACACTAAAAATAAGATATAGAGTTCCAATATCTTTTGCATTTGTAGAGTAAAGCCAACGACTAAGCAAGAACCGAGAATATGTACTTTTACATAAGAAAGTGGAAGGTAGCACTAAATTATGTCATCAAATCCCCACTGATGATACAAAGTATGAATTAAACCAAAAATTTTAGAATTTATGAATTTTAAGAATTAATCTAATATATTTTCTACAAAATTTTCTTTTATTTTTTTAAACTTAAAAAAAAAAAGAAAATAAATAATACATGAATAACCAAAAAGTCACAATTTCTAAATCGTACTATTATATTTGTGGGGAAATAAACTCAAATTTGAAAATGAAAAACTAAAAAGAGTCTAAATCCTCAAGTAAAAATGTGTTGCCGAACATGGACTGACGTATTTTTAATTTTTGTCTGCAGAATGAAATGATAGATAGCTTATGGATTGTGAATGCATTTTCAGAAATTATAATATTCTATTTTTTGAAATCTATAATACGAGATCTAAAATTTTGCCGAGGATAGACTGTGATGTGATGAAAATTTCGAAGATTAAATTTAAATATATACGTGAATTAGAAATCTATAAAGAAAATAATTATTCAAGAAGTAGTAAGAATTTGAGATTTGCCAAGAATGGGAAACAATTGTTTTGGCGATGAACTTAGTTTTGAATGGATATAGACTAATATAGGTATTTTCCAATTTATGTATTAAAACGATTCTTATGTATTTTTAATTTAGATTTACAATTGAGTTATGACTTTAAAGTCGAGTATTGAATTTATATATTTTTATTTTAGTCATTTAATATGGAGGAATGAACTTACTTTACTATTTAGCTGAACATGGACCACTTTTTTTCTAGAGATGTACAGACTTAAATGTCGAATATGTGATTCAGTTTATATTTATACAATTTAAATTTCTGTATGAAATATTTGGATTTGTATTTTTTATTGATTATCAATCTATTACTGTATATAATCTCAATCTCATCTATTAATTAAGATTTCATTTCAGTCCATTCCATTTTTGAGACTAAATAGATATTTTTGAAAATCAAGATTTAAGATTAAAGAAATGATCTCATTTTTAATTTAGCTGAAAAATCCATTTTCCCGATGTGACTTACGAGTCGAAGATTCACATTTATGAATTTACATTAAAATACAATTTGAATTTCAATATTTATAGAATTTTTAAGTAAAATAATTGATTTTAGAAAATCTAGATAAGTAAATTTGTCTATTTTTATAATTTCTGAATTAAATCTTAAATTTGTATTTTTTATTGATTTTCAATCTATTACTGTATATAATTTCAATCTCATCTATTAATTAAGATTTCATTACTTTCATTTCAGTCCATTCCATTTTTGGGACTAAATAGATTTTTTTGAATTTTCCATCGATACTGAAGTAATTGCACTTCGTTGATCTGTAAAGGATAGTACTCCACTTGCAACTTCTACAACAAAACCTAGAGTAAGTACTAGGAAGAAAAAGACTGCAATCCAAAATCCGTATGGACCTACAAGATTAAGACTTGGAGCTAGTGGCATAAGTGTAGCGACTTCTAGATCAAATGCAAGAAATAGTACAGCGACTAGATAAAAACTAATTGTGAAAGGTGCACGAGTTTGGCCTCGAATTGCATCATACCCACATTCGTACGTAGATAGTTTTTCAGTATCTGGACGAACTGTAGCTAGTAGAGCATTCACGAGAAGTAGAATAATAGTCAGAATTGGTACAATTAGAACAAGAGCATAAAGTGCCATATTATTGATATAGATAAATTGTCACTAGACGACAGGAATCAAGGATAAGATTAGGACTTGCCATAAAACTAATAATCATTAGTGTAAGAAGAGAAAGTGTATAGCTATGAACTGAAGTAATATTTCCAACTTTCATTGAATTTTGATTTGAATTATTTGAATTATCAAAATAAGATACTCGTACTAGATATAGATAATAACTTGCACTAATTACACTAGTAACGACTGCAACAAAAGATACAAAGTATAGTCCAGAATTAATTGCTGCATATAGTACTGATTGTTTTCCATAAAAACCAAGTAGTGGAGGAACTCCAGCCATTGAGAATAGTGCAGTAGCTAGACATGTACTTACACCCGGGTTTGTTGTTACTATGTTCGTTAGATCTTTAATCCAATTTAGATCTGAAGATTTTTCAGAAGATTGAGTTATATACCCCATTGCTAGTACAGAACTGAATGATAGTAGTGCAGTCACTGAATATTGCATTAGATAGAAAATAGTAGCTGAACCCCCTTCAATATTAGAAATACTCATAGACATTAGAATAAATCCTATATGGGAAATAGTACTATAAGCTAGAAGTCGTTTAATACGTGATTGTACTAGTCCTACAATAGTTCCAATTAGTAGAGATAGAATACTAGATACTAGAAGTAGAGTAGACCACACAGAAGAACTGAAATTAGATGTAATTAGTTTAATAGATTCATTTAGATCAATTGAAATAATAAGAAATAGAAGAATTAGACTAATCTTAGGCATTACTGCAAGCCAAGTAGTAACAATTGTTGGTACTCCATCATAAACATCTGGTCCCCAATTGTGAAATGGAGCTGCAGTGATTTTAAATAGTATTCCTGTAGCTACACTAATAAATCCTAGATAAATACTCCAAGAGATTGAACTCATTTCGTTACTTACATTCATTAGATTCATAATATTATCAATTTGAGTCATTCCAGTTTCGCTATAAATTAGAGCAAATCCCAGAAGAATAAAGCTAGAAGATAGTCCACCAAGAAGAAAGTAAAGTAGTCCGGCATGAGTTGCAGATTCTGAATCACGATAAAGTGCAGCGAGAATATATACACTAAATGATTGTAGCTCCAGAGCAAGATAAAAAGTAATAATATCTCCACAAGATACTAGTATGCACGCACCTAGAGAAGTCATAATAGCAAATAGAGAATATGTACTAATTCGAGGAAAAGATGAAAATCCATTTGTTTTCAGCGGAGCCCAAGGAATCAGAGCAAGTGAACCAATTCCAAGAAATAGAGCTTGTCCTATAATAGCTATTCCAGTTAGATTCGTTAGTCCATTATATAGACTAATTCCATTAACAAAATAATTCCAATGAAAACTATTTACAACTAGAAAAAGTGAAATAAGAAAAATCAGTGAAGTAGTTCGTATGTGAATCGATGGCGTAGCTTGTACGCTAGGCAGCGCAACGGCTGTAAGTATGAAGAAAATTGAAATTATTAGCATATCAAAAACACATAGAAAAATATTGAATTTTAATTAGTTACTGAGTTACAGATGATACAGATACTTGGACTCGCACCAAGGACTTCTGCTTGGAAGGCAGACGAGTTACTCTTACACCATACCTGTTACTTACATATAAATGGAATTGAGATTTAGTCAATTTCTATTAAATATTAATTTTAGTCTATTACTATGAAAATATTTATGAAGAGATAGATAAGTAATAGATATCAAAAAAGTCGAAATGAAATTCCAAGTTAAAAGATGAGATTGAGTTTTTGTACATTTTGTACTTAATGAAATTCCAGATAATGAAATCCCAGATTAATAGATGAGATTGAAATAGATGAGATTGAGTTTTGTACTTAATGAAATTCCAGATTAATAGATTAGATTGAGTTTGTGCACTGAATGAGAAATCATATTTAAGTTCTTTTCATTATTGATGATATTCTAATCCATTTCGTTATTGATCATATTTAAGTTCATTTAGTTATTTATCATTTCTTAGTTAATTTTATCTATATCATTTCTTAGTTCATTGCCTCTGGATGGAATTGAACCAACGATTCAGGTTTACAAGACCAGCGTATTACCTCTATACTACACAGGCTTTAGGAAGATTTGTCTACATTATTTATAATTTTACTGTGCCTAACGTTACTGGTAATCGAAACCAGTCTTACAGCGTGAAGGGCTGTTGTGCTACCTTTACACTACAACGTCTCCAAGTTTTCTATATTTCTAGTATTTCTCTGTACAATTGGATTTTGAGTTTAATCGATTCTTCTTAGTCACATTCCGCAACCAAAAAGTCGGTCTATGTTCGGCTTAATTGATATCGGGAAATTATTAGGAATATGAAGCGAAGACCGGAATTGAACCAATGATACCAGATCATGAGACTGATGTGTTTCCACTACACTACATCGCGATTATCTATCTAATTTTATTATTTTACATTTGTATCCTATTAATTAAGATATTTCTTATAATTGATGAATTTAAGTTCAAATCTTTATAATTAGTTTAATAGAAATACTATTTGTGGGAAGTTAGACTAGCGGTTAGGTCAATGCTTTTACACAGCATTAGCAGTTGTTCGATTCAACTACTTCCTATCCATAATTAAATTTCTTTAAAAGAAAATCTAAGAAATGACTTAGAGATAATCTCAATTTCATATTTGGGACTAACTTCATTATAAATTTCTAAATCAGATGTGATATCCATACACGTACTGTATTCGATCCTTTTTTGTTTGATGTAGTATATGAACCAAGAGTAATATTCGTTTGATTAGATAGAATAAATGATCCTATTTGCATGGACTGTTTTGTCATTCGTGGCTGAGATCGTTCCGAATTTAGTCGCCCAGAAATATTAACTTTTAGACCAATAAGATTCGATACTATTGGAAGATTCATAGTCGATCCTAGAGGAGATACTACACCCATAATTGAACTCATTACTTTGAAAAATTTTCCATCTACTAGTTCATTAGAAATGTATTCAGCTAGTACAGTAGCATCCATATATGGTTCTTTAAGATGAATAATTCGTAGTACTACATTCATAGATATTTTTTCACTCATTTGTACTTGAAGTCCATAGAATTGTTGAGTAGTAAATACTGATTCATTATCATAAGAATAGTAAGGAATTGTAATTTGAATTGATGAAGAAATTTGATTATTTTCATTAAAATTTGATTTCATTACTATTTCAGGTCGACCACAAAGAACTTTAAATCCAGAAAAGAAATTTTTAATCATTTTCAGCGAAATATTAGTAATTTCAGTTATATTAGTATCTACTATTTTTCCTTTATTTACATAATAAGAACTTGAATTGAATTGTGAATTTTTATTTTTTAGATTAAGAATATTCATAGAATTAATAATCATAGACTGTATGACCTCATATTGAAACTAATACTTACTTATAATTATTCGATTTATTGAATTTATGAATTGTACTAAGATAGTGGTTAAAGAATTGACCTAGACATAAACCGACTTTTTTTCGATGGAACTAAAGATTTGGAAATGGATTTTTGATGTTGTAATCTCATTCCATAACCCCGCGGCGGCCGGGAGAGCTCATAGGGAGCTCCTAGTGGCCGCAACTCCTCTCAGAGAGAGGGGTTTGAGGCATTCAAAAAATTCATTAAATTGGATCTTCTATTTTAATTCTTTTTTCAGTCCAAGTCCATACATACAATTTTTCACTTGAATCCACTTAGTGATTTGAAACGAATGTAAAGACTTGATACGACTTTTCCGTCTAGCTCTTCAGTGACTTGATTTAGGTTTTCATTGTTTTAGCAAAAAATTTCTTAGTTGATATTTTTAATTGAGTATTTTGTAATCTCATTACATAAGTTAACTCATTCCATAAAATTCAAAAACTTCATTAGATTGGATCTTACATTTGAGTTCTTTTTTAAATGTCAGTCCATATTCATGTAAAATGATTAAGACTATTATCTATTTGTATGAGATTGGATTCGATTTTCAATTTTTAGTCTAGCTTTAGCGACACAGTTTTTCACCTGATTCAATCTATTTTCTTTTTTTGATTAAGCTTTAGAAAAATAAAGAAAATGATTGTGGAAACTTAATATAAAAACAAATTAGATATACATTGTTTTAGTAATGATATTTCTTACTAATTTCATAGAATTCTAAAAACTTGAATCTAGTCTACATTGATGACTCGACTCTATTATCATTCTCTAAATCCATATTTTCTGACCAACCACGAATCGAACACGGACGGACTCGACCAAAACGAGTTGGGCTACCATTACCCCATTGGTCAACTGACTATTTTATCAAAATTGATAGATTATTGAAAAATCGTGACAAAGGCAAGACTTGAACTTGCAGTGGGGATAACCCCGGCTGATTTACAGTCAGCTACCTTACCAATTAGGTGTACTCGGTCTCCATATAACATTTATCATTTAAGTTCTGAAAAGATTTGAATAAATTAAAAGTGGACTTTTTCAGCAAAATATTGAAATATAATATTCTAATAATTTAAGAAATAAAAAAAATCTTAAGTAGAATTGAATTCTAAAAATTTGTTGAAATGCATCTATAGTCATCGTTCATTTTTACGTTTTTAAGTCCTTTCTTTGCAAAACATTGTTTTACACGGAGCTAGACTGACAATTTTTCTGCAGAATGGAATGGAAAGACTTTTAACTCTACTCAGAATTTTTAATTAGAGAATTCCTTAAGTTAATTATGATTTGAATTTAATTTTAATTTAAATATTACAAATATAATAATTTTACGATAAGATTCAATTTAAGTCATTCTAAAACATTTTATGATACAATAAATTCAAAAATAAAAAAAACTTTAATTCTATATTTAATCAAATGAAGTTTTATGAAATCTTTTACGGAAAAATTGAAAAATGAAAATGCAATCCAATCAAGTCTTTACATTTTTTTTCAAAATATCTAAGTCGATTCAAGTGAAAAATTGTGTTGGCTGTCCCCGAAAGGGAAGCTAGACTGACTTTTGAAAAAGAACTCAAATGTAAGATCCAATTTGATGAACTTTTTGAATTTTATGCAATGTATCAACTTATGTAATGAGATTAGAAAATACTCAATTAAAAATATCAACTAAGAAATATTATTACTAAAACAATGAATACCTAAGTCAATCATTAAGTTTCCACAATTAAATTGCAAAGTCAAAATTCTTCTTCCCCCAATATCTTAATTAATACAAGTTTACGAAGAGCTGGACTGACTTTTCAAAAAAGAACTTTAATGTAAGATCCAATCTAATGAAGTTTTTGAATTTTATGCAATGTTTCAACTTATATAATTATTCTGAAGGAATGAACTAATAAATCCAATTTTAGATCCAATCCCTTGGGGCTAGAGAGTATAATGTAATCAGTATTTAGTTTGTACTTATTTAGTCTAATATGATATTTCAGTCTATCATCATGGGTTTTCTATTAAAACTTTTTCAAATATTAAAATTTCATTATCCAAAAATAATATAATCGATGTATTTTTACATTTTTTTTTCTTGATTGTTTTTCTACAAATCATTTTGTTAACTATAGATAGAAAACCACTGAATTTCCCATTTTTGAAAGTTTGTACTATCTCTCCAGCTTTGGATCGCTCCGCAGAATTGAACTGCGCTCTATTTCTCCACAGGAAATCGCTCTACCACTGAGCTAGAACAACCGATAATTCAATGTATTCTTATAATAAGGATTTAGACTCAAATAGAATAATAAGGATTTAGACTCAAATTCTATTGGGGACTATATAAGAGATTTTATTTTTCATCTAGATCTGCAAGAGTATTTTCGATAATTCCTACGGAAGGAACTAGAATAAGATACCAAGAGAAATAGAAGATACTAGCTACTGTACCAATTTCTACATATGGACTAACTGGATGTTTTGATCCAATCCAAGCGAGAAGAACTACAACAACTACTAGTGACCAGAAGGTAACCCGCCACAGAGGTCGGAATTGACCCCCTCGACATCGACTAGTATCTAGTACAGGCATGGCTAGAAGAATTAGAAGAGAGGCCAGCATAGCTACTCAATTGAGTTAAATTTCAGAGAAACTATTTATTTGATTTCACAAATATTCAGATCTTATTATGTTAATGAAAATGTATAACTTATTTTGAGATCGTTTACCTATCTTAGATTTAGGTGGGAATTATCATTAGAATAGATTTTTTTACAATTTTGTATAGATTAAGGGCAATAAAACAAAGATAACACCCCTAGCAGTTTGTTTGGAACTGCACGTAGAATTGCATAATATGGAAGTAGATCTAATTATCAGAAAATCATTGATATAACTGAATTTAGACTATTTATTACTCTATGGATTTAGTACTAATTTATAGTCGTTGAGCAATAAACTGGATTATCATTTTGACAAATAATCGCAATAAATGCTGCAAATGAAAAATTGATTTTTACTTTTTTTTTCTTTCCTTGCATATTTTAGTTTTTAATGGCATTACTCCGGTTTTACCATTCCGGTACACAATTGATATTATTTAAAATTTGATTATTTAGTCCAATCTCTAGACTATATAGACTGTATCTTCAAAAAATATTTATTATTGAATCAGTCTTTGAGCGCATCCGAGTTTCGGTCTATCTCTTCACGTTGCTAATGTTCATACAATTTTTTAGCAATTTTTAATATTTAATCTTTTCGACTTAATTTCATCGAAGCTGGAGTAGACATTGGATTTGCAGGAATATAATTATCACTGTGCCCCATTATGTTAGGTGCATAGCACACAATCCCTACAATAGCTGCCATGAACACAAAGATAGTCACTAGATCTTTAAATAGGAAGTAAGGATGCATAGGCAGTTTATCCGCATTTGATGAAAGACCAAGTGGATTACTTGATCCATGTGTGTGTAGAGTCATCATATGTACCATAGCTAGAGCTGAAAGTACAAATGGAAGAACAAAATGTAGACTAAAGAACCGATTTAGAGTTGCATTGTTTACACTGAATCCTCCCCATACGAATTGAACGAAATCTTGTCCAATCCAAGGAATAGCTGAAAGCATATTCGTAATTACTGTAGCCAATTTGAGTTAATTATCATAGAGACACTTTTTCAGTTCAAAAAAGTTCAGACTTTATCATATTGGAATTCAATCTCTAATATTAAGTCTTTGTAAATTTATATGGAATTCTACCGATTTATTGATTTTGGTAATTTTTAAGTTTATTGAGGCAAAATGTAATTTCAGTTCATTACCCCATAGACTCATTTGTCCAAATGGAAGTACATACGATTTTACTTAGATTTATGAATTTCAGTCTAAGTCTAGGACTGGATATTAAATATAAAAAATATTTATTGAGATACAGTCACTCACGATGCGCTCGACGATCTTGAGGAATTTCCTTATTAATCGTTATTTCAATCGAAAAAAAGTCGGTTTATGTCTAGGTCAATTCTTTAACCACTATCTTAGTACAATTCATAAATTCAATAAATCGAATAATTATA
>Ga0115846_100883_pt1 | contig 14756 bp, 14 predicted proteins | sample InSIn5gowninarea_2_FD_83860 | JGI IMG/M metagenome (GOLD analysis project Ga0115846, IMG submission 83860)
TACGCACTTTACTTCAAGTTTGGTATTTTGCTTTTCTTATGCAAAAATGAAAACATTGATGAGTATCCCCCCTAAAATGAACACATATGCACGTTTATTCTGCAACATGACTTGTTTGGGGAGCCACAAGGTGAGGACAGGCGGATTGGAGCCTTTAAGTTCGACAATCCAAGTGGTGAAAAGTTCATACTTCTCAATTGCCCCTAAGTCCTTTGTTGGTCTGGACCTAACTATATTAGGTGGACAGGTATGTGTGTAGTGATACCACATATCCGCACGTCCATTTAGGGATTATCTTGATAACCTAAGAGGACAACTTGAAATCTAATCAAGATTAATAATTTGGCTGATCTAATATACGTCGAAACCTTGGAAAATAGTAGGTACTTCTCCTTAAGAGAGTATAAACTGACTAAGGGGAACTTGTTGAGGATTGGTAGTACCTGGGCTCCTCTTGTGTGGGCATCCGAGTGAAGGCCTAATTTTAGACAAGAAAACAAGCCTCAACAATGTCACTCTATGATTCATGAGATGGAAAATAAATTTGGGTACTTGGATTACTTGTTTTATACAACATTTGCACTTAGAAAGCATGTATTTTTAAAGAGTAACATGTATTATTTACTTGTTTAAAACTTAACATTTTGTTTATTGAAACCACATGCTTACTACTTTCACTTTGTTATGTAGCAAATGGGAGAATCCTTTTTAGCCAAACACATTCTCGATGGTTCCAACTATGGCATTTGGGAACCACGAATGAGAGCAGAATTACAGGCAAGGAAGCTTTGGAAAACTATGAATGAAAATATAGTACCTCCTACAAATGAGAAGGCACTTGAGGCATACAACATAAAGAATGAATTGGCAACTTCCATAATTTATCGTGCAGTTTCAGATGATGTGCTCCTGATGATCTCTTCTTCAACCTCGATAAAGGAAGCATGGGATAAGCTAAAGCAAATCTACCTTGGTACCAACTTTTCAAGAAGGTTTACCATTATACAAAAATTACTTCAATCACATCAAGGGGAAGATGAAAATATGGCCATTTACTTGAACAAAATCATTGATCTAAAGATCCAACTTATGGCTTGTGGGTGCAATTGGATCAATGATGAGTTCATGGTCTTCATCATTCTTCAAAGCTTTTCTTCAAAGTTTGACAGCTTTGTGACAGTCATGAAAATAAGGCTTGATGATGAAAAGGAAGTCTTCTCCCTTGAGACCCTTTCAAGGCATCTTTTGAAGCATGAGAAAACCTTTAATAATAAAGTTTTAATTTTTTTTAAGGATAATAATGTTGCTCTTGAAGCAACCAAAACTCCTTTCAAGAAGAAATTCAACCATTAAAAGAGGTCTTATCCTTCTTCCTCCATAGGGTTTGAGAAAAGAGGAAATGGCTACATCAACAACATGAACAACGATAACTACAACAACAACAGGAATAATGGCAATAACTTCAATCAAAGAGATAGAAAAGAAAAATCAAACAATCTTTATTCCAAGAAAAAGTTTGATGGAAAATGTAACTATTGTGGTATTCAAGGTCACAGAGAAGTTGATTGCTACAAAAAGAAAAGAGATAAAAAATACAAAGGTAATGGTAATGTAAGAAACTTCAAAGGAAAGAAGAATGTTCACACTGATTTTGCTATGGTGCTCTACTCCATGTATTGCATCTTATCATCTGAATGGATTGTTGATTTTGGTTGCACTAATCACCTATGCTTTGAAAAAGAAAAGTTTGAGAACTTTCACAAGTATCGAAAAGATGCGGTTGTGATAGGTGATAACTCCACTCTTGAAGTTCAAGGAATTGGGAGTGTGAGAATTCATGTGAAGGTTCTTGATGGTGTGTTCTATATTCTTAAACTTAGGATGAACCTTCTATCAGTAATCCAAGTTGCTAGAAAAAGATACTCTTTTGAGTTCGATTCTCAATCATGGTGCATTAAGAAAGGACTTGCCACTTTGGTTAAAGGATATGTGAAAGATAATTTCTACATTATGAATCAAGTTCTATCAAAGATGTGTCTTACTACAAGTGTGTGTTCCAAAGGTAATCTTTGGCACCATCGTTTAGGGCACCTTAACCATAAGAGTATTCAAGGCATGAAAGATCTTATGGAAGGTTTGCCTTCTATTTCTCCTTCAGTTGGTCTATGCAAGAAGTGCATTCTTGTAAGATGCATAGATAAAAGTTTGAAAAAGATAAGGCAATAAGAGCATCTCAACCTTTTCAACTTATGCACTCAAATTTAATGGGTCCATTTCAGACTAGGTCACTTGGGAGAGCATCTTATATCTTGACCTTCATTGATAACTTTAGTAGGATGACTTTTGGGTATTTACTTGAGCACAAGAATCAAACCTTTGAAAGTTTTAAGGTTTTCAAGGCGTTTGTTGAGAATAAAAAAACCTCAAAATCAAGATGTTGAGATCAGATAATGGGGGAGAGTATAGTAGCAATAAATTCAATGACTTTTGTGCTAAGTATGGAATCAAGAGATAATTTACAATTTCCTATACTTCTTAGCAGAATGGTGTTGCTGAAAGAAAAATAAAATAATTATAGAAATGGTTAGATGCATGTTTGGTAATATTCTTAAATTCTTATGGGGTGAAGCTATAAGCATTGCTATTTACATCTTGAATAGGTGTCCCACAAAAGCTGTTCAGAGTAAAACTCCTTTTGAGGCATGGTCAGGAAGAAAACCTAACATCTCATACCTCAGATTATTTGGTTGTGAAGCATTCTCCTACATTGTTTCTAAGAAAAGGAAGACATTGAACCAAAGAGCTGAAAAATGCATCTTTATGGGTTATGACAGTCAGCACATAGGTTATAGACTCTACTCACCATCCTATAAAGCAGTGTTAATTTCAAGGGATGTTAAGTTCAATGAAATTCCTTATGATTTTATTTTTAATGAGGATGTTGCTGATCCAAAGGACTCTTCAATTGCACCTAGCTGGTTAGATTTTGATGGAGATAAATCACCATAGGAATAAAATTCTCTAACATAAAGGGTTACAAGGAGCATGACCTTGAATAAATCCTTAATTGCCAAGATTGATAATAAGCATGAGCCCTCAACTTTCAAAGAAGCTTCTAAGCACGAGTGTTGGATGGAAGCCCTAAAAGTAGAGTATGAGGTTCTTATGAAAAATAAAACTTGAAACTTGGTTCCATATCTTAATGAAAAAAATATGATTGGCAATAAGGGGATCTACAAGGTCAAGTTCAATTCAATTAGAGATATTGAGAAATACAAGGTAAGGTTGGTAGCCAAAGGTTTTGCTCAGAAATACGATATAGATTATGAGGAAACCTTTGCTCCTATGGTAAAGATGCCTACTATGAGAATAATCCTTGCTCTTTCTGCAGCTCAAGAATGAAAAGTTTTTCAACTCAATATCAAGAGTGCATTTCTCAATGGTGATGTAGATGTTGAAATCTTTACGAATGAACCAGAAGGGCTTTTTGTGAAAGGAAAAGAGTCCTTTGTATGCAAGCTAAAGAAGTCATTGCATGGAATAAAACAAGCACCTAGAGCCTGGTACACAAATATTTCAAGGTATTTTACAGATATTGGTTTCTCCAAATATTTTTCTGACTCTGATCTATATGTGCTTAATCAAAGAAAAGATGTGGTATTGATTCTCTTTTATGTGGATGATCTTCTAATTACTGGAAATAATGATGAAATCATTCAAGAGTGCATATCCAAACTCAAAGAAACATTTGAAATGATTGATCTTGGTCTCTTGCACTACTATCTTAGAATGCAAATGTATCAATACAAGGATTATACTTATCTCAATCAATCAAAGTATATATCAGACATGTTGCAGAAGTTTAGAATGGAGGAGTGTACGATCCCAGTCTCTCTTGGAATCACTATCTTTTTATGCTCTAACACTCAGTTAGCTAATGCTACAACTTACAGGTAATTGATTGGTAGTCTTTTGTATTTGACTATATCCAGCCCAGATATTACCTTTATAGTGAATTTGATGGCTCGATTCATGCAAAAATGATATGTTGAGCACCTCAATGTTGTTAAGCAAATCTTGAGGTATGTTTCAGGGAATAAGGATTTTGCTCTCAAGTATTTTAGGTTACCCTCGTTTGTTCTCTTGAGATTCATAGATTCTGACTATGGGGGAGATAGAGATGATATAAAATCAACCTTTGCATATGTGTTTAGCATTGGTTCATGTGCTATCTCTTGGGCTTCCAAGAAGTAGCCTACTATTTCTTTTTCTACCATAGAAGTTGAGTATCATGCCATGTATATTTCATCCTAGAAAGCCATTTTGCTAAGACATATTATAAAAAAAATTGGGTATGAGCAAGGTGGTTCATCGTTAATCTCTTCAGATAATCAATCAGCTATTTCTTTGGCTAAGAATTCTGTGTTCCATCAAAGAACAAAACATGTGAAAATCCATGCCCATTTAATCAAGAAAAAGGTTCTTGATGACATCATACATTTGGAGTATTGTTCATCCATCTTGAACTTCGTTGATTTTTTCACCAAGCCCCTCCCAAAAGCTCAGTTTTGTAAGCTTAGGGATGCTATCGAGTTGGTGAATTTTCCCTCAAGGGGGAGTGAAGTTTGAATTCTTGTATTTGAATTCATGTCTATGATGAAAAATTCACCCCTAAGAGGATTATGTGCTATATAGTGTTGATTTTATTGTATACCTTTGTGGTAAGTTCGCTTTGCATGAGGAACTTATATTATATACCTTCATGGTAATTTTGCTCTATGTGAGGAACTTATTTGTACAAACTTTTAGAGCAAAAAGATTGATCAATCTAGCACTGTTTAGTTATCCATATACGAGGAACTCTTATATGCATTTTGTTTTACTCTACACTATTCAATTATCCATATGTGAGGAACTCTTATGTGCTTTTTGGCATTATTCAGTTATCCATATGCGAAGAACTCTTATGTGCATTTTGTATTGCTCTGCACTATTTAATTATCCATATGTGAGGAACTCTTATGTGTCTTTTTGGCACTATTCAATTATCCATATACGAGGAATTATTATGTGCATTTTGTTGAGCCTTACTTTTGATAATCAAACACATGTTTTATATATAGCAGGTAACTATGAGTGTTTGGCATGACATCTTCGTGATAACTTATAGTGCACCATTGATCAATTCATGATGGCATTTATCCCTATTGATATGAATATAATGCATCTAACTAATCTTATTTTTTGAGCTGCTTATGACTTGCAGGTTCCTTTGCGATTGTAGGTTCTTACCTCAGATATGCAGGCTCTTGAAGACTCTTCATGACTTTCAGTTGGATGACTACTTCATGTACAGTGAAACCAGTTGTGGTTTATGATTGTATTTGGTATAGTAGTGAGTCTCAAACTAGATCTTTCCTTCTTCATAAATATGTAAAAAATTCTCATCTCCATTGTATCTTTTGGAGGAGAACTCTCTTAATTTCGTTTCTTCTTCTCTCTTCTCGCTCTATCCCAATATTGCATTAAGGAGGAGTGTTGGAATGTATAATGTATTATTGTAAAGGTTCTATTAATATTCTATGTGAATTCATAAATACTTAAGGGTATCATTTGATACCTTAAGTATTTAAGTGAATATGATAATGTAACTTGTCCTACACTTCATGTCATAAGCATGCCCCTTGGGTAAAATGATGTGCATATCATACTTTTGTACATTAGATAAAAGGATGATCCAAAGAGAGATTTTGACTTATAAATAGAAGACTCCCTCTTTGCGAAAAATAACCAATGGTGGAGTAAGGTTATTCTTGAGGATAGTGGTTAGGAGAAAGAGTAGGAGAATTTTAAGAGAGTTGTATTTGTGATTAAACGAAAGATCTAGTTAGTGGATGTACTCCTAGTTGGAAGAACCACTTATATCTTGTGTTACATTGTGAGATGAGTTGTGAGATTTCATGTGATTTTGGTTGTATATGACTTATTTAGTTTGTGTTAGGTCCTTCAGAAAGGTTCTTCAACCATCACAAGTTTAAGAGGAATAGTTGCTTGCCTTTTTTTTCCCACAAATCTGCTGCACTTGTCATATTCTTGAAAAATCTTGAATGAATCCTTAAATATGGTAGGCCAATAGTACTCGACTTGTAATATTTTTGTTGCAGTAGTTGGTCCACTATAATGGCCCCTAGAAAATTCATAATGAAATTCATGCAATATTCTTCGAGCCTTATCATGAGTTACACATCTTAATAGGGTTTGATCAAAATGTTTCCTATAGAAGCGATCATCTACCATCATAAAATTAAAAGCATGCAGCCTAAATCTCCTTCTCTAAAATCTATCCAAAGATTCATGATATTTACCAATTTAAAAATAAAAAATAATTTGCCTAATCCAATCACTTTCTTCATTAAGGTACTGTTCATCCTCTATGATAGCAATCATGTGAGAAGCTTCTGCTATATTTTCACATAACGTCTGACCTATGATAAGTCTGGTTGGTTTAATATCTACATCATACTCCATTATTTTAGTAATCCAAATGGTTTTTCCTTCATCCAAGTCTACTTGTATAACATAATTTCTTACATATGGATGAATAGTAAATACAAGAATCTTGTTGTGGGATACATAATGCTTGAATTTCTTAAGTCTTTTCATAATGAAAAATATTTATTTTTCAATAAATAAATACGTTTTTTTTATGTTGATGTAGTGTTTGACTATGAAAGGCAATCAAATGTTATTCTTTATTGTCATCTTTCTGTGCTATAATTGCAACACTACTTTTTTCTACTTCATATGCATACATGATGAAATCTTTTGGCATATCAAGATTTTTTATAACAAGAGCTTATGTAATAAGTTTTTTAATTTTTTAGAAGGCTAGCTTTGCTTCATTTGATTAAGAAAATACATCTTTATTTAACATTGAGATGATTAAGGATATAATTTCTGAAAAATCATTAATGAATTTTCTAATAAAATTGATTTGATTAAGGAATGATTGTAAGGCTTTTTTATTAGAAGGGAGAGCCAATGCTTCAATAGCTTTTACCCTATCAGGATCAATTGCTAATCCCTTCTTTGATACAATATGACCAAGTAACTTTCCTTGGTTAACCATAAAAATAGACTTTTTAGGATTGATTGAAATTTCAAATTGTACATATTTTTGAAATACTTATCTAAGGTGTTGCAAATGATCTTCTCTACTCTTCAAAAATACAATGATATCATCCAGGTAGACTAAGATAATCTTATTTATCAAATTTTTAAATGCATGATCCATGGCTCTTTGAAAGGTAGCTCCAACATTAGAAAAACCAAAGAGCATTATTTGAAGAGCAAACATTCCTCATTTAGTTGTAAATGTAGTTTTATACTAATCTTCATCATTTACCCAAATCTAGTTGAATCTTAAGTAGCCATCAATAATTGAAAAATAGCAAGCTTTGAATATTGTATGCAAGATTTGTTTCATTTATGGAAGAAGATAATTATCTTTTAGAGACACTTTATACAAGTTTCTAAAATCAACACACAATCTTATCTTTCCACTTTTCTTTCTAACTGGAACTAGATTTGCAACCCAAGAAGAATGCTTAATGGGATAAATTATTCTTGAATCAAGCAACTTAATCAATTCCTGCTTCATGTCTTCTTTTATTTTTGAGTTGAATGGCCTTTGTTTTTGCCTATATGATTTAGCATATGGTTCAAGCTCAATAGTGTGTTGCATAACACTTTTATCATATATCTTCAGGTCATCATAAGTTCAGGCAATTGCTTTTGAGAACTCATGATAAATATGATATATAATACTCTTTTAATTTATTAGAACATTTAGATCCAACCTTTATATACTTATCGAGTTCTATTTCCAACTTAACATAACTCTTTTTTTAGATGGCTAAAGATTTGGCTTTCTGAACATCTTTTGAATCAAATAGTCTTTCAAAAGAGAGTAAACCTTTTGGTATAAAATAATTTCTGAGTTGAACAACATCTGACTCTCAGAAGAAGTTAGGTAATTCTTGAATACCAAAAGTGTGAGCTACTATTTCATCTAATAAAAAAATTCATAATGTGCTCATTGGAATCAAATATCTACCAAAAGTTTGCAGCATCAGGGACTGATGGTCTACATTGAAATTTGACTCCAAGGCTTCCTCTTTTGTGATGAAGAGAGTTATAATAGGCCCCTATTCCAAAAAATGCATCAACTATTTGGTTATATCTCCTAGGAATAAATATAAAATTGATAGCCAAGAATGACTAATAAATCTTAAATTCTATTCATGTAGGTCTTCATATAGTGATATTTTGCACTAATCTAGTTTCTTACTTTATGACCAATTCTGAATCACCATGGACATTTAGACATCTAATACCTATACTAATTACTTTAGATAACCCCAAAAAATGGAATTTATATTCAAAAACATTACTTGTACAAATTCATATGAATCTAAATGAGAATCCCTTCATATATCCCCCTAGAGATTTGAATACAACTCTAACTCCAAATCTATGCTTACATTTGGCTCCATTGAAGTACATTGTCCATATCTCATGCTCTTTCTCATTTGTGATAGAAATTGGCTATGTATTATCATATAAGAAATAATTTCCCATGCCAACATCCATGACTTGATAGTTCAAGTCATTTGTTGAAAGAATTTCAGTTGTTAGGAGTGTTTCTCTTAGTGTATCTCTTTCAAATACTTCCACAGTTTTAGGACCATTTAAACAATTCTGCTATGTGATCTTCTTAACATGGACACTTTTGGTGCCCTCATTAAGAATTTTTACTTATTTATTTTGAAAGGCAAGAAAAATATGAGAATAATCTAAAGCTAGGTATGCTTTCAATTTAGCAGTGAATTCTCTAGATAAACATATTTCAAATAGAGGTGAAAGATTAACAATGATATATTGAATGACATAAATATCAAGGAATGCATTAAGGGTTATTTGAACTCATTTAACACTACCAACAACATATACAAAGGAAGAATCTAATTGTATGACACCATCAATACATATGATAATATATAATTTCATTTCATTTGCAACAACTTTTGGAATTATGGTAATAGCAACTCTAGTATCTATCATACAAATATTGACCATTCAACTTTCTAATCTAAGGGAAAGATAGAATGGTGGGGGTATTCTTATACCTATAGGATATGAGGGAACATCATCAAATATTGCAAAAATAATATTTCCTTCATTTACCCTTTTTTTACTATCCTTTAGTTTCAAAGCTTCTTGCAAGAGTTCTAATTGACCTAGTATCCTTAATGCATCAAACATGGTCATCTTAGAAAGATTTTTATTTAGCTCTTCCATAATATTATATGGAGCATATGGGGAAAACTTACTTGATTCAGCTAGTTGATATGCTTTGAATTGTTGAGTGGCCTTCTCTTTATGATGATCTATAATTAAATGATATCTTAATAGATAATGCCTTTCTTTCTTCAGGACTTCTCTTCTGAAAGTAATGGAATTTATTTCAGTAGGGATATTAGTACCTGAATTTTGAAAAATATTACGTGGATTTCCCAAGGATTGACTTTGTTGATTCTATGGTTGGACCAAAGGAGCCTTAACTTTTTTAGGTGCAGGTTGTATTGAAACGGATTGTTAATTTTGCTAAGTGATTTGGGGTTGTTGTGAGGCCATCAAAGAAGAAGCTCTAGTTTGAACATAGTTAGCTTATTCTCTAACATATCATGGAAACCAAAACTTTACCATGGTGAGATCAGTAGTTGGATCTGATGTAGGCTCCACCATATGACATGAATGCAGGACTAAATGTTGGTGTTGATAGACTGCACATGAATCTAGAAAATGAGGAGCTAAACATAGAGGAAACCATTCTATAATGCTCGGAGCATCATTCTATGTAGAACTTGCCATAACAATATTTTCAATTGCTTTTAGGATAGTTGGTTGTTCTTCCTAGTTAGCTCTGAGTTGGAATTTAGATTGATACTGATTATCATATCTTTTGTAGTTGAAACCTTAATTTTTCCTTTCTTGCAGAGTGAGCTTGTTGGTAAGGTTCCTAATAGTCACCTCCAATTGCCTTATTCTTTCCTTGTCTAGAGACTTAGAATCAATACTTGTATTAGTAGATGGAGGTGTAGGTAGTGTTGGTATTTGATTTAGAACAATAGGTTTAGGAGGAGGTGGTGATGCTAGAATTCCAGGATGAACAATTTGTGGGGCTTGTTTAGGAGGTAAACTAAGAAATAAAGGCATAATAATCCTTGGTTGCATCTTTTCAGAGGATACCAGAGTATGTTCAAACGTTTGAGTAGTTTGGTAAACATTTAGAAAAGTATCTTTTGAAATAAAAATGAGCATATTAAGATCTAGAAGAAAAGATTTCTTGTAGTACACCAAAGCTTGTACACTCATTGGTCTAATCCTTCCTGGAATAGCTTTCCATGTTCTCTCAAATGTAATATTGAAATCATCTATGGATTCATGATGGTATCTTCTGACATAATATAAGACTTAGGAAGGTGCTATCATCACCATCTGTAGCAAATGTTTTAATCAAATCCTAACACAACTCTTCCCATGAATTTATAGATTGATGGGTAAGAGTTCTGAACCATTCAACAACTTTGCCTTCAAAAGAGTATGATAATAACCTAGTCATCACTATTTCATCAATGATATCAAAGCTTGAAGCCAATAAAGATACATATTAGCAATGTTCATATGGTGTTTTACTAGACCCATCCTATTTGGAAAAAACTTTGAAGGCTTCTTGAGGGATTGGAGGTGAAATAGCAGCAACCACCAAAGGATGGCCATTATTTCAAGAAGGTAAATCAATAGGAGCAGGTTGAACCATTCTTAGAGTAGTTGAATTAGGTGAAGGATTTTTCAGGGTATAATTAAATACAGATGATAATGGGATAACCCTTAAGAGAATTTCAAGAGATATAATCTAGGAAATATTTCACTTATTCTTCCTATGAGGAATTGAAAGCTCTTGAAATCTAGGTTGTCTAAAGGAATTTTTTGGCACTACTTCTAGTAAGTCTGCATTCTGGAGGTGCAAGGGTTCAAAATATTAATTGGTTGATATTAGAGTCACCAATAAGGTTTTAAGAACCTTATAATATTTAAAAAATGAAAATTGATAGCCTACCAAACACAAAAATTTGGCCTACTTATGCCCACTAAATATGGAATTTAGTTCATGTCCCACCAGGCATGCCAAAAATGAAACTACTACTGTTGATCGATATAATGTGACCTCAAGGGTTTGGTATGATCGTGTTCTACATTGCCTGCAATGGTAGGGTCCTTAAGAGAGCAAAAAGTAGGCTGATTTCTATAAATTATGAAAATTGATAGTAACAGGAAAGAAATAAAAGGTAAAGAGTAACAGGAAAGAGATGAACACATTACATTAAAAGTAAACAAAAACTATGTAGCTTGAGCATTGCAGCACATAGATCAATCCATAACCAAGATTAAGAATAACAAACTATCTTACCCTTGGGGGATCACAATTATAATACATAGCCATAACTTAACATCTCATATATAACATTCACAAAGTGTAATAGACAACCACTTGTTGAAAAGGGAAAAGCATTATCATATACAAAAGCATCTTATAGACTTGGGTAAATTTGCTAAAATTTATAACCTTTAGGATTTATAACAATCCACTATTTATATATTTACATCCCAACTGAGTGGTTTTCTATCATTAATATACATAAATACTCCTCTTGATTGAAAATAGTAAGGAAAAATATTTACAATTAATATTACAATTATGTCAAATTACACAATAATTAAGTACCAACAACACCATAGTTTAAAAATTTGAAATTTTTGAGCCGTTATACTAATTGAGCTACAATATTTCTAATTTGTCACTGATTGCTTTCTTTTGGTTCTGTAGCTAATTGAAAATACACTTATGTGTAACTTGATTGGTACGATTTGGCATTATGCTCTGTCAGCAGCTATCTACTACTCCATAACTTATTAATGATCAACACTACATTTTTGGTTATGTAGAATAATGAGGGCAATGAATGGTATATTATTGAATTCCAATAAGAAACTACTACTATCATGTGGAAATCAATTGTAGTCAACACATTGAAATAACCTCAAGGGTCAAACACTTAAAGTCAAGTGGACCTAGGCATTACTTCTTACCCATCATTCTTCTTTCAATCTAGCAGGTTTTGTCTCTCCTTACTAGGATCTAGTGATGATCAAGCTTATCTTAGTACCATGGATTTTAGAAAAAAGGTGTGATATCATCATTGGAAATTGGTGGGCTTTATTTGATTATCTTCATGCATTTCTTGCTATTCTTTATCCCAGGACCTGCTGATTTCACTCAAAAATGGTGACATCACTAATCAAAATCAACAGGATGTAATTGATCTACTTCCAACATTTCCTGTAAATTTTGATTGTTGGGTGAATACTTTCTTAATAATGGCGAGCTCCAATATTACCTACTAGATATGTAGATATGATCTGGACTTATATTTACAATAACTCCTGGACTTGACTTAGATGTATACTTCCCTTATATATTATAGTATTACTCGAATATGATACATTTGTTCTCGATCGTGACTTAGATAAAAACATACAAACTATGAATCTTCCATACAAAGAGTTTCAAGAAAGATAACTAAATTAATTGATGTCTATTCTCGAGATTTACCATAACACCTACTAGATAGCAACTAGACCTTTTGAATTAAAATACCTAAGACTCACATATACATAAATAGTTCCCAGATACTAACAATACCCAGAACTCTTTAGACTTGAGATAATATTTACAAAGAGGCTAAATACATGTGAAAGGGGATAAAGAAGCAAAAGCTAAGAAATATTTATTAAAAATAATGAAATAATAAATAATGCTAAAGCATTACCCCATCCTCAAAGTGTAATTTTGGAAGAATACAGTTCCCAATCGTGGTCTCCCTCTTTTGTTAACCATGTCACCAAAGTTTTTTAGTCTTCATTTTTCCCAATCTCCGTATGATGCATAAATTATCATCGAATAGGGATCCCCCATATCTTGTATGCATCCAAAAGGGTGATTTTCATTTCACCTGAGGGTAGGTGAAATGTGTTGTTATCATGATCCCACATCTCTGCCAATGCTATCAAAAGAGGCAGGTCATATTGTATATGCCCAGCCATAGCTAGATCATTCAGGTTAGATCTCATGAGGATATCATCCTCATAGTTTGTTCTTGGACACTCCCTGGCCTTCTCTAATGCCTCTGTTGACATGGGTCCACCCCTAATAATGATTTTTCAATTATGCAAAATCATAAACCAATCATAAGAAAATTTGCCTAAATCTACAATTAACTACAAACTAAAAAAGTAAAATGGCAAAAATAAAGACAATAAAATGAAAAACAAAATGGGCCTCGCTAGGGGTGAGCAAAATAATGAAAAAAATTACAAAATAAAGAAGCCCTATCATTTTTGAATAAGACAAAATGAAAGAGAAAATTGAAATAAATGAAAACACAAATGCACTCACCACATGCTCAAATGGTAGGCTACATAGGTACTCTGCGATAGGCCCCTTCCATCGTGTCATGGGCCTCTTAACGTTGCACCAATCCTAATATACCAAATCACAAACAAGGAGGTTTTTTTTCCATTTATTCATTTTTAATGCCTAAATTATGCTTTCAGTATTCACAAAAGTTGAAACTTATACTTTATATTTCGAGTTGATGATATTTTTAGATTTTTACATAGAATCATTAGCGATCTAGTAGAATTGCTGGCATTTTAGTTAAATTGTTAGCATTCCAAATCCAATCACTGGCATTCCAACCTCAACTGCTAGCATTCCAACCTCATTCTACAATTAGCCTCATTTTTAGTGTAGCCTACATGTGAGGGCCCTCCTTCTAACACCAAAATATTTACAAAAAAAATAAGCCTACAAGCATGCAAAAATAAGAGCTTTCACAACCAACAGAAACTATTTATTGATCTCTAAATAAACTTAAATTTTGTTTACAAATTACCTCGAATGAAGGGCTTTAGTACAATGTGTGCTATGGGCCTCTTGGAGGCCTTCTTTGTTGATGTCTTCAAGCTCCAAATATCATTTAATTGAACCTGCAATAAGAATAATTCTGATTGCTTCCTTCTTGCTAACTCCTTGGCTTCTATTTGCTTTAATTAGTTGCTAATCTTGTAATAGTGCACATACATAAACAAACAACCCATCAAAACATACCTTCTCATGCTCTAAGATTATAATAAATAAATATGAAATAAACATACATATAAGCAAAAATAGTAAACTAAAATGTACTTAGCAATTTGGATGTAATTCAAGAGCATAAGGTTGAATTTCATCTTCTAACTTATATCTCCTTTTCTCCATGGGAGGGGTCTTATTTATATATTTTTTAAGGTCGTAGAAGTTGCTATTTTGGAAGGCAAGGCTAGATAAAAAATCTCATCTAGCCTTTTCACGAATTATATTTGCATAAGGAAAATGTAAGATCAAAGATGACTCATCCTTGATCCGTTATCTTGTTTCCATGGGTGCCTGATTTTTCTATTTTTTTTCTTTGTGTTTTTTATTTGTAGGATCGCTAGCAATTACCCATCGGGTGTCAACGATTGGGTATGATCGTCAATGATTGTACTAGATCACCAATGACTATAAGACTTTGGCAAACTTTATTATTTGT
>Ga0115846_100884_pt1 | contig 14754 bp, 6 predicted proteins | sample InSIn5gowninarea_2_FD_83860 | JGI IMG/M metagenome (GOLD analysis project Ga0115846, IMG submission 83860)
ATTTAGATATAGAAAATAGCTTGCAGACTCTTGGGAATAAAGAATATGTAGAAGCGGGATATAACGCACAGCTAGCTTCTGTGGTTATGTTGAAAAATCAGAATAATGTCTTGCCTTTAAAGGAAAGAGTGAAAATTTATGTACCTGATCGACATATAAATGAGTTTTATACTTTTATTAGATTTAAGAGTTCAGTGCAGAAAATTCATCCGATTTCAGAAGAATTAATGTCACAATACTTTGAACCTGTAAATAACATTGATGAGGCAGAAGCTGCAATCGTCTTTGTGGATAGTCCTATCGGCAACAATGGATTTGATCCTGAAGAGTTACAGAACGGCGGGACTGGCTATGAACCTATTAGTTTACAGTATCGACCATATACAGCAGAAAGAGCAAGAAAAGTAAGTATTGCTGGGGGAGACCCAAGAGAGGAGACAACCAATAGAAGCTATTATGGTAAGAGTACTACCACTGCAAATGAATCTGATCTTGATAATGTTATTCGAATCAAAGAAGAAATGGGAGATAAACCGGTTATCGTGTGTATTCGGATGAAAAATCCCGCAGTACTTTCAGAATTAGAGCCATATGCAGATGCTATTTTAGTAGATTTTGGTGTCCAGAGAAAAGCGCTGTTAGATGTTATCAGTGGTAATTATGAACCTACAGGATTACTTCCAATGCACTTACCGAAGGATATGGAAACGGTTGAAGAGCATTGTGAGGATGTTGCTTTTGATATAGAACCTTATAAAGACACGGAAGGACAAACGTATAGCTTTGGTTTCGGTTTGAACTTTAGTGGAAAGATAATAGATGAAAGAACACAAAAATATAAAAGTTAAATAGATTGAATCGCGAAATAATAGAGATTCCAAAGTAAATGCAAAGGGTGTCTCTTTTTTTAATAGAGACACCTATTAACGAGAAGTATTCTGATAATAAAAAATAGTATAAAAAGTTAGAAATATAAGACTATTACACTAAAAAAGGTACCAAAATACAATACCCATCACCCAAATTGTTCTAATCTTTAATTATAAGCAATTTTATTATTTCTATCATAATTTCGAGGAGGTTTTGGTTTATTGATAAAAATGAAAGCGTTTTATGAGTTAGTACAATTATAAGTACATTTATTTTAGAGGGGGAAAAATTAGTGGAAAAGAAGGAAGCGAGTAAGTTAGCAAAAGAGCAAAGGGCATTTGAAAAAGCAGAAAGAGAGAAAAAATATCGTCGTGCAAAGGGTTGGCAAATGGCTTTATATCCCTTAAGTGGAGTAGCTCATAACTCATTTATGTTCTTAATGACTTTAGTATCATATTACGCTGCTGGTATCGTAGGGCTTGGAACTGTAATCGCTTCACTTATTGTTACCGGTTCTCGAGTTTTCGATGGAATAACGGACCCAATTATTGCTCTTGTGTTCGATAAAACAAAGGGGAAATTTGGTAAGGTTAGACCGTTTATGGTCATTGCTTATGTAACCATGTCTCTGTCTACGTTGCTAATATACTTTACAACTCATCTTGTTCCTGAAGGTGGCATGCGCCTGATTTACTTTATTTTGTTATATGCCATTTTTATTATTGGTTATACTTTCTCTGGTATTACAGGTCCAGCTGGAAATTCCGTTATAACAAATGACCCGCAACAACGACCAGTTTTTGGCGGAATTACAATGATCTATACGATGGCTTTCTATGCAATTGCAACAGTATATCTAACTTTCTATTTAACCAAAAAATATGGTGGTTTTACTGATGCTGGTCTATTTCAGGAATTTACCTTTACTACTATTATAGTAGCGGGAATTACATTTGGACTTGCTATTTTGGGAATTTGGTCAAGTGATCGTGCTGAAAATTATAGTTCTGGAAAACTTACAGAAAAAATTAAGTTTAAAGATCTATGGCCAATTTTAAAGGGAAACAGACCATTGCAAATGTTTATTGTTTCTGCGACAACAGATAAACTTGGTATGCAAATTCATGGTAATGCAGTAGTTAGTGTAATGCTATTCGGAATTATTATCGGAAATTATGAATTATTGGGCACAGTACAAGGTATTTCGATGATTCCTAATATTTTACTTCTTATTTTTGGTATTCGGTATGCAAGTAAGTTCGGTACCAAAAAAGGATATGTTTTAGCAACTTGGGCATGTATTATCACGCATGGACTCTTGTTTTTACTTTTATGGTTGGGTGATCCAACCCAAATTGGTATGGATAACATGGGCTTTACAACGATTGCTTTCCTACTTCTTTATTTAATTAGCGGAGGAGTTCGTTATATTGGTACCGGACTTACTACCCCTATGATACCTGATATCGTTGATTACGAGGCATATAGATCAGGACGTTTTGTACCAGGTATTATTGGTGCGATCTATTCATTTATTGACAAAGCAGTTTCTTCATTCGCTCAAACCGTTGTTGGACTGATGCTTGCATTTATTGGTTTTAAATCAGCTTTCCCAGATATTAATACACCATATTCTGAGAGTATTTTTTGGGTGACGATGTTACTTGCTTTTGGTGGAATGATGTTAGCGTGGTTTGCATCCTTAATTGCCATGAAGTTCTATGATTTAGACAAGGATTGTATGATTGAAATTCAAGCAGAATTAGATGCTCGAAGAAAAGACATTAAGAATAGTGATCCAAATGCTGCCATTAGTTAGTTTGTTAAATTAAACCGAAAGACTACCTTACAAGTGTAGGGTAGTCTTTATTTCTTAAATAAGCAATTACCAAAAACTGCACCAACTACCATAAAATTATTTAGTGAAATTGTATTCTTATAATAACTAGTAACGGAGGAATATAGATATGCAGCAAGTAGAGGTTCCTCAACATAATACAAACAATATCATCACAGAGGAATATGGAAAACTTACAATACGTGAGAAAGTAGCGAGCAGCCTTGGCGGGATGACTGGAACAATACATACTCAAATGATCACGATGTTCTTACTTTTTTTCTATACAGATGTGATGAAAATTAACCCAGCTTATGTAGCAGGATTGCTCCTATGCGCTCGAATAGTTTCAGCGGCAATAGTTCCCTTTTTTGGTGTTTTTGTCGATAAGGTAACCACTCCCTGGGGTAAGTATGTTCCATGGCTTATGATATTAGGAGTACCATCTGCTATTTTTGGCTGGTTAACCTTTACTGATTTCAATCTGAGTCCAGATAGTAAAATCCTTTATGCAACTGTAACCTACCTTGTTTACAGCATATTAGTCGAAGCGATTCATGCACCAGGTTCGGCAGTTGGTCCAGCCATTACAAAAAGGATTGAAGACAGGGTGTCCATGGGTCAAATTGGATATTTTCTTGTAGTATTTGGCGCAATATTGGTTTCAGTAGCTGCTCAGCCTCTGTATAAAGCATTAGGTGGTGGTAATGACGCAAAGGGATTTTCGATGCTTATGGGAATTATTGCTGTTATGTGTATCCTCGTATCATTATTTCAAGTAACTTCCCTAAAGGAAAAATATATTACAAAACATAAAAAAGAGGAAAAGAAACCTTCATTGAAAGAAATGGCAATAGCTGTCTTTACAAATAAAGCAGCCATTATCATTTACATTTACGTCTTAGCTATACATTTATCAACTGGAATCAGAAATGCCATTTCACTTCATTACTACAAATATTATTTTCATAATGAGAATCTTATAGTAGTAATGGGAATTGTTGCAATAGTGCCTACTATTATAGGCGTATTGTTCAGTGCCAAAATAACTAAACGTTTTGGACTTAAGACAAATGTTCTTACGGGTGCCATTTTAAGCGTATTAACCACCGCTATCATTCCGTTCATTCCGGCTACTTCCACAGGTGCTGTGCTATTTATTGCATCCTCTGCTATTGGAAGCCTATTCCAAGGTTTAGCTGCTCCTGCTCAAGGTGCGATGATGCCAGCCGCAATGGATTATACAGAATGGAAGTCTGGGATGAATGTAAATGCATTTATGGGATCTATCCAAGGAGTAATGAAGAATTTTGCAGTTGCCATATCTGGCTTCGTGGCAGCGGCTTCACTGGCGTTTGTCGGATATGTGCCAGGAGTCGAACAAAGCAGCCAGACAATATTTGGCCTAAAAATGTTAATGGGAGTTCTTCCGGCCATCATTCTAGTTTTTACAGCAGCTGTCGCATGGTTTGATATATCAGAAGAAAAGCAGGCTCAAATTGCCAGAGATTTAGCAGATCGGAGAAAAGCAGTTCAATCATAAATCATTAGGTACTGGTATAACGCAAACCGCTGAGAAACTATACGACTGGCGAGTTTACTTCCTATACATGCAATTGTCCGTGCAGGTTATAAATTGAATCTGGTATGTCTTTTTCACAATTTGATTGGATGGTAGATTGGCAAACTCTTCCTTTGTAACTACCTCCAACTTTTTCTGTTTTTCTTCTTTTGTTACTTATTTTTAGTTTCCGGACTCTAAAAAGCCTAGTTCCATAGCATTCGTTGAGTTAATGACTAAAACAACATTCTCAAAGTTTGAGCTAACAACATCAACCATATCTTTTTCTTCTGATGTAAGTCCTAGGTCGTTAGGTCCTAATTCTGTCATTTCCCCGCCGCCACGACCAATTACAACCATCGCTGTATCTGAGAACTCTCTTGCATGTTCGATAACGTTCTTTCCATCGCTATATAAAGAGGTATCTTCATACGCTTTCTTAGGTACTTCAGGCAGAATAAGGTTTTCAGCGGTTCCTAATATTTCAGAATCACTTTTATTTTTAGGTGCAGATGTTTCATCAATGGAAATATTGCCTTTTTTATAAAAATTATAATGAAGGTATAATAAATCTTGGTTTAATTCAAAATTACCATCAGTTCCTTGAAGTGCATCTTCAAGTTTAATGGCATCTGCAACATTCGTTGCTGTTGAACCACCTGAGTTAAATAAAGTGACGACAGATCTGGTTCCAAAAACGTTAATCTTCGCTTTTTCTTTTTCAGAAGTTGCAATTGGAAGGAAGTTGTCGTGGTTTTGCATTAAAACAAATCCCTCATCTGTAATTTTCTCCACTGCCTCTACAGCTGTAGAGTACGACAGTTTTTGTTCTGCTGTATCTGGCTTGAATTTTGCCATTAGCCAGTAACCTGATGATGTGATGACAAATCCGTAAATTAGCACTCCAGCAAGTAAAACCACAAAGGTACTTAAAGAGATGAGTATATTCCTTTTCTTTTTGCTCATCTTGGTTTTTTCAGTTTGTTGCATTGAATTGTTCCCCTCTCTATATCTGTTTTTTCATCAAGAAAACGGCTATCGTTGTCTACGCTTACATAAACGATTTACCACCTCGAAACCGCTTTACAACGAAATGTTAACATATAAATTTCTCTCTTTTAGAACGCTTGCTTAAACTGTAGGAATTTTTGCATGAACTGCACATGCATTGCACATTATTAATAAAAAAAGGCTTGGTTATGCTTTTCCACATAATCCAAGCCTTACAAATTTCGTCATCTACCACATACTAGACCTGTTTGGGAATTAGGATATTTAGCTCAAACCAATTATCCTTCTGATCCAGATTAACCACACCGCCATACTTCTGAACTGCATATCGGATACTCTTTAACCCATAACCATGATAATGTGAATTTTCTTTTGTTGTTGCTGGTAAGTCCCCGTCAAGCTTAAGCTCTCCTTCAAAATAATTTTCAAATCGGATCATGATAAAACCTTTTTGAGAAAACACGGATACATGTATTAATCTTTTTTCTTCCTCTTCAATACTTTGTTCATATTCAATAGCATTATCCAATGCGTTTCCAAAAATCGTACAAATGTCAATTACATCCATCCCATTGAGCAATGTACCATCTGCTACACAAGTTAAGGTAATACCCTTTTTCAAACAATACATATTTTTGCTTGTTAGTAATGTATCCAACACATGGTTTCCCGTCTTATGCTGGGCTTCGTAAGTTTTAATTTCATTTTCCATCTTCGTTAGAAAGTCATTTCTTTTTTTTGAGTCCTCTTCTGCTCTCAAAGCGATAATTTGATTCTTCAAATCGTGGTACTTATAGTTAATTATTTCGATACTTTCTTTTGATTGCTGATATTGCGAATATTGATTCTGAAGGATATTTTCCACTGCCTTTAGCTCATGTCTAACCCTCAATTCTTTTAATTGAAGATGATAGGCATATAACATCGTAAAGCCGCCTAGATCCACCAAGGTCCGAATATTGAAGATATCTTGAGCATATTTTCCACTAAAAGGCGTTCTTGCCGTCACAAAACTTAAATTGCTGATACCAAAAACGGCTGCCCCTATCACAACTGTTGACCATAGTTCACGAGGTCGAATATTTAATTTCCCACCATCCGGTATTTGGCGTTTCTCTAATAACCAAATCAAAAAAAACGAAAATCCGTAAACAACAATGAGAATCAACATTGCCCATAACCAATGACTGCTTTTCCCATTCAAAAAAAAGAAATGCACTTGCCATTCCAATGAAGCCACTAACTCTGCTGCAACAAATGCCCTTGCACTAAAATATCCTGCCTCTAAAGCCGTAATGTCGCAGCTCCTATAGATAAACAAAAACATCATCCCAATTGCCACAACCATACTTGGAATCCAAAAAACAATCGGTAAATCTTTCGTCAATACTAAAAAAACAGCTTGTCCAATCAGAAGGACACCTGAAAAAGCGGCAAGCCTCCATCCAGTTAGCAGCTTTTTCAATACTGAGATGTAAATGAGGCAAGCCATCCACTCAGCCAAGGCCGTATACACCCTAGGGATATCTGGAAGGACTTCACTCATTTAATCACCTCACCCCAATAATTAGCTAAAGCTTCCATGAACCCTTTCCTTTTTGTACGGCTCACAAGAAGTTCTTCCCCCTTAACTACCGCACAGCTCTCTTTCATTCCTTCAACATGTTCCAAATTAATCAAATAACCTTTATGTGCACGAAAAAAATGAAAACTTGATAGTTCTTTCTCCAATTCCTTCATTGTCCCTGCTGCAGTAAACTCTCCTTCTTTTGTGAAAAATATAAGTTTATGCCCTTGACTTTCCACATAGTAGATATCAGTTATTTGCAGGCGTTTAACCCCGCCTTTTACATTTATAGTAAGAAAATGGGTTTCTCTTTTCTTCATTCGATCAACCGCTCGATTCAAGCGCTCCGAAAACTGAAAATAAGAGATCGGCTTTAATATATAGTCCAACGCATCGACAGCATATCCCTTGATTGCATACTGTGCAGCATTCGTAATAAAAATGATCACCACTTCAGAATCTGATTTTCTAATTTCTTCAGCTGCTGACATTCCATCCATAAAACGCATTTGAACATCCATTAATATGATATCAAACTGTACTTTATAATTTTCAATGATTTCATCACCATCAGAATATGTGGTTATTTCGATGGTTTCACCTCTATCTTTCTCAAATCTTCGAAGATAATCTATCAATTGTTCTTGATAATTAATTTCGTCCTCGACTATCGCTATTCGTATCATGATGTACCTCCTTAAGTGGCAAACACATCAAATCAACCACGCATATTCATAGACCTATTGGGTTTATCTCGGGTTAATTAATGAGTTATGAAAGTTTAAATAATTTTAAACAAATATAACATAATTTCAATAATCAAATCGATAAGTTTCCTATCTATTATTGTTATTTAATCGCTTTTTAATTTCTTCCGATAATAATATGATGAAATCATTACATACCTCGGACTTAATTGCTTTCTTATATGATAACGTACAAGAGCTGTAATCTTCTTATAAGAAAACCCGACAGACTAAGTCTATCGGGCCTCTTTAGGTTTGTTTTATTGTTTTACCCACTACTAGGATTGAATAGATTTATTCTTTTAGCTCAATACTATATCGGTTACTTTCTTGATTCGATTTAAAGATTTGTTGACTTCAACCACCATTGACTTAGGGATTGATCCACCTGCTTGCTTAATCAAATCTTCAACCTTCATGGCATTCATAGCTTTTGCCATGGATGCAGATTGTTTTACATTTTTTGCGACATCTCCACGCTTGGATTTTGCATAATCTAACATATCATCTAAAACTTTGGCTCCTTCAGGGGATTGCCTTATATCTGCCATGACGTCCTTAATAGAATAATAGCCTTCTGGGCAATTCATATCTGGCTCATCAAACCAATTTATTACTTCTCTTCCCTCTAACTGATATGCCCTATTTGGTTCTGGCACTTTACAAATGGTAATCTCATCGGAACAATTACCTGCTTTTACTTCAATTTTATGGTTACCCTGAAGTTTCAGTTTGAATGTAAATACTTTATTACCACTTTGCTTTTCTACAAACACCCCGTTATTATAAAGTTCAACAGTGTCATAATTTGAATAGACCTTAACTTGCGTTTCTTCTTCATGACGCTCGATATAATTTCTTCCACATAAATGTACAAAGGCTTCTTTACTCCAATTTGCCTTATAGAGATAGAACGCATCTTTCTTATATTTTCTATCAAAAGTAACAAGTCCCTTTTGGTTTATTCCGTTTTTGCCGCCCTCATCACGACCGTCTGCTGCAAAGTCGAACATATTCCATACATGAGTCGACCAAAGATAAGGACGTTCTGCACTCATTTTTATTAAATGCTCATGATATACACACTGGTATTGTTCCGTATAATCTCCTTTTTCAGGCATTGCAGATTGTAATCTAGGATTAGCATCTGCTCCATACTCAGCTAAACCAATAATTTTATCTGGATATTTTTTATGGAAGTCATCAAAAAATACGTCATTATCAGTCAAGTCCCCTAAGTACCATCCGTAATAAAGATTGTAGGACATAACATCAGGTAAAAATACCAAAGGTTCATCAATTTCAAGCATAAAGGCGTGAGCCATAGAGGTTGGTCTAGTAGGGTCCATTTCATGTGCCAAATCATTTAATATCTTATGATTCTCCATTAGATCATCTGTTACACCTGTAACGGAAATCTCATTCGATAATCCCCAACAAATAATAGACGGATGATTAAAATTCTGTACGATTAATTCTGTCATTTGACTAATCGTATTCTCTCTTCCATTTGGCATGTGTTCAGTAATGTAAGGTATTTCAGCCCAAACAATCATTCCATATTCGTCGCATAAGTCATAAAAGTACTGGTCATGTTGATAATGTGCGAGACGTATAGTATTTGCACCTATTTCCTTTATCAGTTCCATATCCTCTAGCATTATTTCTTTCGTAATGGCGTTTCCAACATCTATTCTATCTTGGTGACGAGATACACCTCTAAGAGGATAAGACCTGCCGTTTAAGAAAAACCCTTTATCCTTGTCAAAGGAAAATGTCCTGCAGCCAAAACGACTATCAACCTGATCAACTACTTTACCATTTTTGATAAGTTCTGCTTTTGCTTGATATAAATATGGATCCTCCACTCCATCCCATAAGTGAACCTCTGAAACTATCATACTACCAGAAGCAACTCCATCGATAATAGGAACTTCTATACTTCCTACTCCTTCGATTGTATAACGGACAGCTTCAGCTTCCCCTGAAATATATGATTTTAAAGCTACAACTGCGGTTTTCTCATTTATCTCTGACGTAATTTGAAAACCATTACCTCCGAAATAATCCATATCAAAATGACTGGCAGGCACGGTTACTATGTATACATCACGATAGATCCCGCCATAAAACGTGAAATCTGCCTTCTGAGGGTATACCCTGTCATTTGGTCCATTATCAACAGAAACTACCAGCTCATTGTAATCTTTCAAAGCGTTTGTTATGTTAACTCTAAAGGTAGAATAACCTCCGTCATGTGTACATAGTTTATGATTATTCACCCAAACTTCAGCTGTAGCGTTTGCACCTCTAAATTCTAGATATACCTGATCTCCACTATTTAATTCTGGTTTGGGAAAAGTCTTTCCATACCAGCAGGTCCCTCTGTAATAATCATTGCCTCCATCTTGTCCATCGATTGCATTCCATGTATGTGGAATATTGACTTTCTCACCTGGTGCTGAAAATACTTCCCCAGCTCCAACATTTTCCTTTACAAATTTCCAATTTTCATTTATTAGTATTGTTTGTCTCACCTTAACTCCTCCTAAATCTTAGGGGTATCATTTCTAACACAGATTTATTACTTTAACCATATGATAATCCGTAACCACCAACAATTATTGTAGTTTAGTACTTTTTTTATAAAAATAGTAATAGAATTTTATGTATTTACCATTGGAATTTTATACTTAGAGTCCGGAAACTAAAAATAAGTAACAAAAGAAGAAAAACAGAAAAAGTTGGAGGTAGTTACAAAGGAAGAGTTTGCCAATCTACCATCCAATCAAATTGTGAAAAAGACATACCAGATTCAATTTATAACCTGCACGGACAATTGCATGTATAGGAAGTAAACTCGCCAGTCGTATAGTTTCTCAGCGGTTTGCGTTATACCAGTACCTAATGATTTATGATTGAACTGCTTTTCTCCGATCTGCTAAATCTCTGGCAATTTGAGCCTGCTTTTCTTCTGATATATCAAACCATGCGACAGCTGCTGTAAAAACTAGAATGATGGCCGGAAGAACTCCCATTAACATTTTTAGGCCAAATATTGTCTGGCTGCTTTGTTCGACTCCTGGCACATATCCGACAAACGCCAGTGAAGCCGCTGCCACGAAGCCAGATATGGCAACTGCAAAATTCTTCATTACTCCTTGGATAGATCCCATAAATGCATTTACATTCATCCCAGACTTCCATTCTGTATAATCCATTGCGGCTGGCATCATCGCACCTTGAGCAGGAGCAGCTAAACCTTGGAATAGGCTTCCAATAGCAGAGGATGCAATAAATAGCACAGCACCTGTGGAAGTAGCCGGAATGAACGGAATGATAGCGGTGGTTAATACGCTTAAAATGGCACCCGTAAGAACATTTGTCTTAAGTCCAAAACGTTTAGTTATTTTGGCACTGAACAATACGCCTATAATAGTAGGCACTATTGCAACAATTCCCATTACTACTATAAGATTCTCATTATGAAAATAATATTTGTAGTAATGAAGTGAAATGGCATTTCTGATTCCAGTTGATAAATGTATAGCTAAGACGTAAATGTAAATGATAATGGCTGCTTTATTTGTAAAGACAGCTATTGCCATTTCTTTCAATGAAGGTTTCTTTTCCTCTTTTTTATGTTTTGTAATATATTTTTCCTTTAGGGAAGTTACTTGAAATAATGATACGAGGATACACATAACAGCAATAATTCCCATAAGCATCGAAAATCCCTTTGCGTCATTACCACCACCTAATGCTTTATACAGAGGCTGAGCAGCTACTGAAACCAATATTGCGCCAAATACTACAAGAAAATATCCAATTTGACCCATGGACACCCTGTCTTCAATCCTTTTTGTAATGGCTGGACCAACTGCCGAACCTGGTGCATGAATCGCTTCGACTAATATGCTGTAAACAAGGTAGGTTACAGTTGCATAAAGGATTTTACTATCTGGACTCAGATTGAAATCAGTAAAGGTTAACCAGCCAAAAATAGCAGATGGTACTCCTAATATCATAAGCCATGGAACATACTTACCCCAGGGAGTGGTTACCTTATCGACAAAAACACCAAAAAAGGGAACTATTGCCGCTGAAACTATTCGAGCGCATAGGAGCAATCCTGCTACATAAGCTGGGTTAATTTTCATCACATCTGTATAGAAAAAAAGTAAGAACATCGTGATCATTTGAGTATGTATTGTTCCAGTCATCCCGCCAAGGCTGCTCGCTACTTTCTCACGTATTGTAAGTTTTCCATATTCCTCTGTGATGATATTGTTTGTATTATGTTGAGGAACCTCTACTTGCTGCATATCTATATTCCTCCGTTACTAGTTATTATAAGAATACAATTTCACTAAATAATTTTATGGTAGTTGGTGCAGTTTTTGGTAATTGCTTATTTAAGAAATAAAGACTACCCTACACTTGTAAGGTAGTCTTTCGGTTTAATTTAACAAACTAACTAATGGCAGCATTTGGATCACTATTCTTAATGTCTTTTCTTCGAGCATCTAATTCTGCTTGAATTTCAATCATACAATCCTTGTCTAAATCATAGAACTTCATGGCAATTAAGGATGCAAACCACGCTAACATCATTCCACCAAAAGCAAGTAACATCGTCACCCAAAAAATACTCTCAGAATATGGTGTATTAATATCTGGGAAAGCTGATTTAAAACCAATAAATGCAAGCATCAGTCCAACAACGGTTTGAGCGAATGAAGAAACTGCTTTGTCAATAAATGAATAGATCGCACCAATAATACCTGGTACAAAACGTCCTGATCTATATGCCTCGTAATCAACGATATCAGGTATCATAGGGGTAGTAAGTCCGGTACCAATATAACGAACTCCTCCGCTAATTAAATAAAGAAGTAGGAAAGCAATCGTTGTAAAGCCCATGTTATCCATACCAATTTGGGTTGGATCACCCAACCATAAAAGTAAAAACAAGAGTCCATGCGTGATAATACATGCCCAAGTTGCTAAAACATATCCTTTTTTGGTACCGAACTTACTTGCATACCGAATACCAAAAATAAGAAGTAAAATATTAGGAATCATCGAAATACCTTGTACTGTGCCCAATAATTCATAATTTCCGATAATAATTCCGAATAGCATTACACTAACTACTGCATTACCATGAATTTGCATACCAAGTTTATCTGTTGTCGCAGAAACAATAAACATTTGCAATGGTCTGTTTCCCTTTAAAATTGGCCATAGATCTTTAAACTTAATTTTTTCTGTAAGTTTTCCAGAACTATAATTTTCAGCACGATCACTTGACCAAATTCCCAAAATAGCAAGTCCAAATGTAATTCCCGCTACTATAATAGTAGTAAAGGTAAATTCCTGAAATAGACCAGCATCAGTAAAACCACCATATTTTTTGGTTAAATAGAAAGTTAGATATACTGTTGCAATTGCATAGAAAGCCATCGTATAGATCATTGTAATTCCGCCAAAAACTGGTCGTTGTTGCGGGTCATTTGTTATAACGGAATTTCCAGCTGGACCTGTAATACCAGAGAAAGTATAACCAATAATAAAAATGGCATATAACAAAATAAAGTAAATCAGGCGCATGCCACCTTCAGGAACAAGATGAGTTGTAAAGTATATTAGCAACGTAGACAGAGACATGGTTACATAAGCAATGACCATAAACGGTCTAACCTTACCAAATTTCCCCTTTGTTTTATCGAACACAAGAGCAATAATTGGGTCCGTTATTCCATCGAAAACTCGAGAACCGGTAACAATAAGTGAAGCGATTACAGTTCCAAGCCCTACGATACCAGCAGCGTAATATGATACTAAAGTCATTAAGAACATAAATGAGTTATGAGCTACTCCACTTAAGGGATATAAAGCCATTTGCCAACCCTTTGCACGACGATATTTTTTCTCTCTTTCTGCTTTTTCAAATGCCCTTTGCTCTTTTGCTAACTTACTCGCTTCCTTCTTTTCCACTAATTTTTCCCCCTCTAAAATAAATGTACTTATAATTGTACTAACTCATAAAACGCTTTCATTTTTATCAATAAACCAAAACCTCCTCGAAATTATGATAGAAATAATAAAATTGCTTATAATTAAAGATTAGAACAATTTGGGTGATGGGTATTGTATTTTGGTACCTTTTTTAGTGTAATAGTCTTATATTTCTAACTTTTTATACTATTTTTTATTATCAGAATACTTCTCGTTAATAGGTGTCTCTATTAAAAAAAGAGACACCCTTTGCATTTACTTTGGAATCTCTATTATTTCGCGATTCAATCTATTTAACTTTTATATTTTTGTGTTCTTTCATCTATTATCTTTCCACTAAAGTTCAAACCGAAACCAAAGCTATACGTTTGTCCTTCCGTGTCTTTATAAGGTTCTATATCAAAAGCAACATCCTCACAATGCTCTTCAACCGTTTCCATATCCTTCGGTAAGTGCATTGGAAGTAATCCTGTAGGTTCATAATTACCACTGATAACATCTAACAGCGCTTTTCTCTGGACACCAAAATCTACTAAAATAGCATCTGCATATGGCTCTAATTCTGAAAGTACTGCGGGATTTTTCATCCGAATACACACGATAACCGGTTTATCTCCCATTTCTTCTTTGATTCGAATAACATTATCAAGATCAGATTCATTTGCAGTGGTAGTACTCTTACCATAATAGCTTCTATTGGTTGTCTCCTCTCTTGGGTCTCCCCCAGCAATACTTACTTTTCTTGCTCTTTCTGCTGTATATGGTCGATACTGTAAACTAATAGGTTCATAGCCAGTCCCGCCGTTCTGTAACTCTTCAGGATCAAATCCATTGTTGCCGATAGGACTATCCACAAAGACGATTGCAGCTTCTGCCTCATCAATGTTATTTACAGGTTCAAAGTATTGTGACATTAATTCTTCTGAAATCGGATGAATTTTCTGCACTGAACTCTTAAATCTAATAAAAGTATAAAACTCATTTATATGTCGATCAGGTACATAAATTTTCACTCTTTCCTTTAAAGGCAAGACATTATTCTGATTTTTCAACATAACCACAGAAGCTAGCTGTGCGTTATATCCCGCTTCTACATATTCTTTATTCCCAAGAGTCTGCAAGCTATTTTCTATATCTAAAT
>Ga0115846_100885_pt1 | contig 14746 bp, 7 predicted proteins | sample InSIn5gowninarea_2_FD_83860 | JGI IMG/M metagenome (GOLD analysis project Ga0115846, IMG submission 83860)
TGTTAAATTGTAAATTACTGTATATGTAATCTATATTAGGTGCTGGTGTTGCACTTGATGCAGTAACACGTGGTATGACATGTGCACTGGTTGAACGTGATGATTTTGCTAGTGGTACATCATCACGCTCTACCAAGCTTATTCATGGTGGTGTACGTTATCTTGAGAAAGCAGTTAAGAATTTGGATAAGGGTCAACTACATTTAGTTAAGGATGCACTACGTGAACGTAAGCATTTATTGAATATAGCACCACACCTATCCAGTCCACTACCTATTATTGTACCATTCTATAACACATTCCCATCAATATTATTCTATGGACCATACTATTGGGCTGGTGTTAAAGCATATGATTTCTTTGCTGGTAGTGATGGTATACTTGAGCCATCATACTTCATTACACGACGTGAAGCACGTGATAAGTTCCCAATGTTGAAGGAAAAAGGATTAAAAGGTGGTGTAGTATATTATGATGGACAACATAATGATAGTAGAATGAATTTAGGTATTGCATTGACTGCTTCAGCATATGGTGCTGCAGTAGTAAATCATACTGAGGTTACTGGTTTAATTAAGAATGCACGTGGACGTATTACAGGTGCACATGTACGTGATCTATTAACTGGTGAAACATATGATATTAATGCTAAACATGTTGTTAATGCTACTGGTGCATTTAGTGATGCTATACGTCGTATGACTGGTATGAAGAATTTCAAGGAGATGGTTCAACCAAGTAGTGGTGTACATGTAGTATTATCATCACGTTATTGTCCAAATGATATGGGTTTGATTGTACCAGCTACTGAGGATGGTCGTGTATTGTTCTTATTACCATGGGAAGGTAGTACTATTGCTGGTACCACTGATAGTAGTACTGAGATAACTGCCCTACCACGTCCCCATGAGGATGAGATACAGTTCATATTAAAGGAAACATCACGATTCTTGAACCGTAAAGTACATCGTGAAGATGTTGATGCAGCATGGAGTGGTATAAGACCATTAGCAATTGATCCAAATGCAAAGGATACAGCCAATACATCACGTGATCATGTTGTTGAGAGTACATGTGATGGTATGGTTACTATAACAGGTGGTAAATGGACCACATATAGAAAAATGGCTGAAGATGCTATTGACCGTGTATTAGCTGATAATGCAAATTTAGCTAAACAAGATCCTGAACAAACTATTAATACATCTGCAATACGTCAATCATGTAGTATTGAGGTACAACTTATTGGTAGTGCAGGTTGGTCATTACAGATGCCTGATACATTAAAACGTCAAGGTATGCCTGATGATGTTGCTGAACATTTATCACATAATTATGGTGATCGTGCAGCAGTATTAGCTAAGATTGCAAATGATGAAGCTTTAGGTTTGAATAAACTTGCTGTCGGTTACACAATCATTGAAGCTGAAGTAGTATATGCATGTAGGCATGAATATGCATATACAGCAGTAGATGTTATTGCACAGCGGATGAGGTTAGCATTCTTAAATAGTGATTCAGCACTACAAGCATTACCACGTGTAATACAACTTATGGCACAAGAACATAATTGGGATACTAGTCGTCGTGTACAGGAGTATCAACGTGCTGTTACATTTATTAATACTATGAATCGTAAAGGACGTACTGTTGGACTAGATGCAGGTAAAGCATCACTTCGTCAAGCAGAACGTCGTATACAACAAGTATTTCAAGGTGCATTCCCAACAGAACAAATTGACAAATTACGTGATGAATTCAAACAATTGGATACTGACAATGATGATATACTTACACGTGCACAAGTACAGAAATTGATTGAAACAACTGATCTATTTGGTAGTAGTGTACAACAAGCATTGAATAGTGGGGCTGAAACACCAAAGGTAGTCAAAGTATTCTTATCACATCTTGACCTACATGCATTTACTGCAGATGATACTACACCAAAAGATAGTGTTACATGGGAAGAACTTCTGTTATCATATGGCGCGGCAGTAGATGCACAAACAAGACAACAACAAAGAAGTTGAAGTAAACACACAAACAATATTTTATGTATATAATATCAGCACTAATATATGTACAGTAGAAGGCATTATCTAGTGTACATAGAATTGGTGTGTTATTGAACGTGTGCAGTGTATAGTATGGTATACGTATATTCAATGAAATATACATACCTATACTATATTAAACTACATTGGTATTGGTGCATTATGTATAATTAATTCCAGTATCCCTATATATACATATTATTTATAATAGATAGCAATCAATATGATTTCCGTGCTTTCATGTATATTATATACCTTTATATGCTATTATACATATTCAAATATATATGTGCAAAATATACTAACTATATCATATTGAACATAATCATGAAAATTCAACAACATGGTGCTTGCGCAAACATAATACGTAAATGCGGTACAATGATCTGAACGATGTATTGTTATGTGAGTATAAGTAAAGTGATGTCTGTGGATAATTCAGTTGTGAACCAAATTTGGTTCGTATGGCGCGTATATACTGAAGTATCGATAGTCACCGAACCGATGAAATCGAGATCACATATTCATACATACAATATATATATATAATGGTACAAACATACTACGAGTACTTGTGTATGTGTATGTGTGTTGTATTATATGTTTGTTAATTTGTGTATGCAATGAGATGTCTGTATATGAGTATGCATACACTGATATACCACCACATATACTACATGCAATACATATACTAAAACAACCACATACATTTATTGCATATACTAGAAATCAAACTTCAAATACTATTCAGTGTAATTCCGTATATGTATATTGTTTGATTGAATATCCTGATACACGTATACATAGTAGGTTATGTTGGTCACCACTACATGCACATACACATACATATACACATAATAACAATATACAAACTGGGAGTTTAATACTAGCAGACATACATGATGTATTCAAAGGTAAAACGTCTGACATATTTCAGGATGAGTCTCTGCATGCAGTTCCATCAACATCATGTATGAGTGTGTGTACACGTGGTAGTAGTGTGAACACAGCCAATGCAGTACACCTAACTACACCAAACAATGATGGTGATAATGTCACTGCAATGCAAAGCAGAGATCAATGGATAGATGCACTTGTGACAGTTGTAAGTAATTTGTGTTTGATTGAACAATGTATTGGTAGATATTATAGTAATCAGTCACATCGTGTTGATGAGTCAATTGCACTAATAGAGAAGGGTGCATACATGATACGATTACAAGCAAAAGTTGATGATATAGTCAACCAACAAAGTACGGGTAGTTCATCACCTGTATCTTTAGTTCGTCATCGTGAGTTTGTGTTTGGTCGTTTCCCTCATGGTAGTGTACCCCGTGTAAGTGATAGTCAGTACTATAAAAACACAGCTGATGGTGCATTATACTACTGTGATCCAGATACACCATATGTAGCAGATACTTCACGGTGTATTATTTTTGACTTCATCAATGACATTGTACGTGGTATTGAGCATCCTGATCCTTCATCAATGAATGATGATGAAGCATCACGATGTATGAGTATTATAGGTGAATTAGATGTATATTATTGGATATGTGAGGATACACAAACTCGCGATAAATGGGTAGATGCACTACAATGTATACTTGAAGCGCAATATGCAAATGATGATATTAGTGATAGTACATGTAGTAGCCGTATGGACAGTATGAACAGTGGGTATGTAAGTCGTACTGATAGTCCTATGCCATATATCACCGATTATACTAATGCACAGAACACACAATTCACACGATCAAAGAGGTTGCGTAAAATGCCGAAAATCATCAAAGAGAAGACTGCTCGTGATAAGGCGCTACTGCAATTGGATATGCGTAAATGTATACGTAGTACATATCGACGAGCAGTTGCACGACTACAGACATTACCACCACAACCACAATCACACGAATTCACAGATACATTCAAGGGAACAAGCAACAGCCTACAAGTGCTCACACACAATCGTACTGAACGTACCACGCTTGAATATAAGTCATATTGTCCTACTATATTTGCACGCTTAATCAATATGTGGGGATTGGATATATCATATAATGATAGATGTGTAGCATGGCTAAACTCTGTTGCAGGTGATGCCGGATATCAAGATTTCATAACCAACAGTAAATCAAATGCATTCTTCTTCTATACAGCAGATGGACGTAGTGTCATTAAATCTGAACGTCGTGATGAAGTACACACACTACTACATATGTTACCTGCATACTATAATCATGTAACGCAATATGTTGATACATTGATATGTAGGATAACTGGACTATATAGACTACGTAAGGCTGGTAACACTATATACTTTTTCATTATGCAGAATGTGTTCGCTGCTCCAATTGATCGTCCCATCAATGTACGATTTGATATAAAGGGGAGCAGAATAGGTAGAAATGCTAAACAATCCGAATTAACACAAGCAGTACCAGTACTCAAGGATATTGAGTTTACGGATGGATATACAGTGAATGGTGTGAGACATGATCCAATTATACTACATTTAGGTGAACATAAATCTCGTTTATTCATCGATCAACTAAGGGTGGATGCTGATTTTCTAGCATCAAATAATATTATGGATTATAGCTTATTATGTGGTATATCACGAGTGAATACACAACAACCAACTGATATACCAGCAACATTGAATAAGCGTCCATCATTACAAAATCATTATGGTATACGCAAATTTGAGCGAGTTATACCAAGTGAAATGATTAATCGTCAACGTATAGCATTAAATCGCCCAACTGATCAAACCCACAATACTGATACATCCACCGACACTGATATGTCCAGTATACACCATGTAGCCAGTCAATCAAGTATAGCATTAAATGATCATTTACAAACGGATGTACAGGCAAAACCAAGTCATAATAACACATTATCGACCAATAACACAACAATTAATGGTGAACGATCACATAAACATGACGTTGTTGATAATATTGATGCTACTCAGCATGGTATAGCCAATAGTGCAATACGTCGTTCATCACAATTATTCAATGAGGTTGATGGTGGTGTAACAAGTGCAGAATGTAATGAAATATATTATTTTGGTATAATTGACATACTGCAAGTATTCAATGCACGTAAACGGTTAGAATGGATGAGCAAGAGTGCAATACATCTAGGTGATAGTATATCATGTATACCTCCAGTACCATATGCACATAGATTTGTCAACACTATAGCCGCACGTGTACATACACAATGTCACACAAACACTTGATTGGAATTATATTCAATCATTGACTGTGGATATGCGATCGTGTGGGCATGTGAATACTTGTACGTGAAATAGGTCTTTGATTGATTGTAGATGTGGTGGGTTGACATATTTCAAGACAGCATGTGTACTGGGTATATCATATACATGGCTCAACAACAAATCAATCTCATATTCACTCAACGGTCTACATGACCATAGTACATAATGTGATATGTATGATTGTACTGCATATGGAAAGTTGTTGTGTGTTAATCGTGTAATATGTTTGAGGTGTTTAATTGTTCGTTCATCATCTGTACATGTATATACACTATATGTATACTCACTTGACAACACACACCGAATATTACCATCATCATCATGTACAATATCGTATAAGTGTGGTAGATACTGATGTTTTATGAAATCTCCCATAGTTTGATACTTTGTTTTGACTTGTTGTGTATGTTGTTTATACTGTTCTGCCACTACACGATGTCTGCCCAACATGTGCACCTCACCGCTGCATATAATTGAACATAATTCTGACCAATTAACATCACGATCACATATAGATTTAATACATGGGGGTGATATATGCAACTGTTGCAGCAGCCGTGTGTTGACTTTGTTGTGTGTGTGATGTGATATTGTGTATGCACGTGTACATATATATGATGTGTGTATATATGCTCTAAACCTATACATACACACACCACTACATACGTTCACACCGAACACTAAGCGGGATATTAGAACACGCATAACCATCCACAATCAATGAGACCCACATAAACATCACATTTTGTATTGTGTTTGTTGTAGGACATGATTGTATATGAGTGTTATCCTGTGGGTATATGGTGACGTTGTCTGCACAATTAATAGGTAAATCGGTTTACTATGCATATGATGTTAAAACCAAGCAGTTACAGTACATAATACACACAACCATATATACTCACATACATGCATGCACACATACTACATTTTGAGTATATATAATAATATATTGTGTATGTATAAACATGAGTATTGATAATCCTGATGATGTTGTTATTGATGATCCGACGATATATAGTGGTACAATGTATGCACAGCAGATACAGCAGTATAATCATACACTACAAACATTAGGAATATTACAAGATGCCACATTGAAATTAGATGGTAGTTCAGATGATTGTGCAACAGTATTACATGTTATATCATCCCTTATAACATTATGTGATGTTCATGTTCGTGATATACATACACATGATAACACTATACAGCAGTTAAATCATACACTCAATATACATACAGCAAAAATAAATTCATTACAAAATACAATAAATGATACTGAGAAGCGTGCATGGGAAATTGAGTTAAAACGTCGTAGTATTGAGCAGAATAGTGTTCAGATGGAAAAAAAGTTGAAAACATCATATAGTGAACTTGAACGTAAATATACCATACTACAACGAAAGGATAATACATGGAAACATCAAATAAGAAAAATTGAAACTGATCATCAAAAACTAGTTGAAAAGTATTCTAAATTAGTTCATGTATCTGATGTTAAATCTAAATCATCATTTGAAGTATATGAGCATGGTAAGAGTATGCATATACACACTACAACACAACAACAAAATAACATGCAACAAAATGCAACAAATAGACCCAAAACAGCAACAAAACCACTCAAACAATCCACATTACCCAGTAATGTCAATTCTGGTATATATATTAGTCGTGAAGAGATTGATGTTCAAAGTCGTCATATATATCATATACAAGCACAATTACAGTCAGCATTGAATGAAAATCATGCACTCAGAGACAGTATAAAAGTATTCGAGGAAACACTGCATACACACGAAGTACAACATGGTGAATCAGGTAGAGTTGGTAAAAGTATTGATTGTGATGATATAATTTCTTCATTACGTGAATTCACCCCTGCACACTTACATATGCCATATAGTGGACATACACATCAAAATATACAATCATCAATCATGGAAAGAATACATGCACTCAAACAACAAATAACACAAATAGATGGTATAGAAGATGCGACAAGATCATTGTGTGATGATGATGAAATTATGAATTTGGTGAATACATTACGTGATAAGATTAATATACAAGCACAATTACTCACTGAACAAGATCAATTCATACAACATCAAATTGTACAACAACAACAATCACAAAATGATAGTATTAACACATCAGCAACTGATAACAGTGTGTTTGCATCACCTGTATTCCGTGGTCATGAACATAAGGTTAGTGCAGTGATTGATATAGAGCATGAGCGGGCTACTACACGTCAACAACAACGTATAATGCAGGATAATACATATCAAATCATAGAAAAGTTAAGATTGTTGCAGGTAGCAGATACAAGCAAACAAATCAGTAATGCTGATCTTATTCAACAGTTGATTGATGTATTTGAACATATGAATAGTGGTGATAGTAGTAGTATGACATTATCTCCATTGGATCACAAGCATGCATTGGCAGCAAACCTATTCAGTCCACATACTGCTGCAGCACTCACTGCTAATACTACATCACCATATGTACACAAACATGGACAACAATCACATATACCCGCATACACCAACGATGAATATTAACATGTGCACGCACACTGTATTGCATGTACCATAACACTACAACCGTTATATTCATACCGTATATTATATACATATATATATCATCGATTATACTAGACTAATCACGCAGCGAATATATGCTGATCATGATTATATTATAGTGCCTGTTTGTTGCTTAGTTGTGCATGTGAATGGTGTATATATGTATGACATTGTATATGTATTAATGTATGATATGATACAATGTTTATGCATGAAATCAAGTAATATAGAGAGTATGATGATTATATTGCGTAAATGAATGTAGGGATTAAATTTCTATTGAACATGGTTGACAAAAAATATTTGTAATTAACATATATATATATGTAGTATGCTCTCTACACCAGCAGTATACATATGTGTAGTTCGTACAGTGATCCATAATATATTGCTGGTAGCTCAACAATATATATATGGGCCCCGTGCATAACTCATATATTATGTATGAAAATTGTTATGTTATTGTGATATTTACATAGTGAATTTTATTTGTGATTCATTTTTAACATATGCGTATTAATACTCGAAATATGCTACCTGATATGTAATGAATGTAAACGACAACTTGTTACTTTACATCAGATGTCGCTTAGGGGGGGGGGGGTTTAATTTTTATTGAACATGACCTATGAAAATTAAATGTTATACTAGTATATTATATATTACATATCACACGCCCTACAAGTATTGTTATGTAATACTCTATGTAGAGGAAGCACGATGTCCCCATGAATGTAATATATATATACTATGTTATTTATGAATGTGAACATTAATTCAATATATTATATGTGAATCTGAATTGTTATTTACATGTTGACAAAATTATTTGTATGGATGTATATGTACAAATTGTATGTATATGTATTAATTGTTATTTATATGTATTTCATGATATTGTTGTTGTATGTACATAATTCACTGTACTACTATAGTGAATATTATTTTCAACACTATTAATTAGTGTGTATGTGTTATCATTTTTTGTGTATTGATTCTGTGTATGTGATTATAGTGTACCTCTTGTACGTTGTATGTGACATAAGTATATACCAGTATGTTGTAACCATGTACGCAATTGTTCGTTATATAGATGCCGCTTATATAGTAGTAACCCCGCGTATTTGGGAAGTTACACTCAAATTCGCTCACTATAAAACCGCAAACTAGGGATTATATATTATATACAAGTACAATGTACATGTATATACATGCAATCACACAATAATGTGTACATATATATATATATATATATATATATGTGTGTATTGATGTATTATGTGTTCTGTAGTAGTATATGTATTTATCATAATAACATGTATAAAGATATTATTAATTCCATCATATAGTAGTACTGATTTTGAAGTACACCGTAACTGGCTAGCAACAACATATACATTACCTATAAACCAATGGTACACTGCAACACATTCTGAATGGACACTTGATTATCCACCATTGTTTGCATGGTTTGAGTATATATTAGCACATATTGCAGTATATGTGGATAATCATATAGTGGATATACATGCACACAATTACTACAAATATACTACAATATTATTTCAAAGATTTTCAGTCATAGCAACTGATGCAGTATTGGCATTTGCAGTATATAAATATTGTAGTATTCATTCCCGTGTTAGTAGTGGTATTGGTATAATATCATTTGTTGTATTATGTCATCCTGCACTACTACTAGTGGATCATGTACACTTTCAGTATAATGGAATGTTATTGGGAATACTCATACTATCATGCACATATATACAAACAGGACATAATGATATATTAGGTGGTGTATTGTTTGCAGTATTACTTTGTTTTAAGCATATATTCTTATATATCGCTCCCGTATACTTCGTGTACCTACTACGACACTACTGCATGCACACACATACACAACAAAACATAACTACAAACAACACACTACACGAGTTCATATGGAGATTGTTCAAACTTGGGTGTGCTGTATTGTCTGTATTTGTGATAACATTGGTTCCGTGGATGTACAGTATTGGTGATGTTTTTGTTCGTTTATTCCCATTTCAACGTGGATTATCACATGCATACTGGGCACCAAATATATGGGCTATATATAACACAATAGATAGGGTAGCATACGCAATTGCACGTAGATTAGGTTATAACAGCATAACAGTTCGTGTGAGCAGTACTAGTGGTTTGGTGAGTATTATTGATCATGCCATACTACCTAGTGTTACCCCCACACATACTGCCATACTCACACTAGCAACTATGGCACCAGCACTATACAATCTATGGAAATATCCACATCCTAAGATGTTTATACCATCATTATTATACTGCTCTATGTGCAGTTATATGTTTGGTTGGCATGTACACGAGAAGGCGATATTGTTGATTGTACTACCATTTGCAGCTATATGCACATGGTCAACCATGCATACTACATATTATATCATATTGTCATATTGTAGCACAATAAGCATATTTCCATTGCTGTTTACTCACACAGAGGCTTATACTAAGTTTTTGGTTTGTACAGTATATCATGTAATAGCGTATATGCTGTTATATACATATCAACAACACCACAACAAATCATTCAATGGAATATTAAATATAAATCACATAATATACTTATCAGCGTCTATACCAACACTGATCATTACCAACATTATTCTTCCGTGCTACTTTCCCCAGCTTGAGTTTGCCCCATTATTATGTATCTCTGTATACTGTGCAGTTGGTATGGTGTATATATGGATGAAACTATTTACATGCATTCATACATATCAACACCATGCACCACAAACACAAAACAAAGATGCTTAACTGGTGGAATACATGACTGACTTCACCATCATCGTATAAAGTGCACATTGTATTAATCTGCGGTTGATGTTTGCAACAACATAATAAGTATTTATGCATTCATGCAAGCTCCAACATGTGCTTTGCGCTTGTAACTGCATGCACTTTTTTGGTCAATAAATTAAAACAATGTGCATGTATAATGATCAGTTCTAACTAACAAATGTTGATTTTGTATTATCTAGTAAGTGAAGTATGTTGTGGTGTTTGATAACATTGTGGACAATTGGATTGTATGTATGTATTGACTTGACTTGTATTACCATTACCGGCACTATTTATTGCCGCCTCAGTACATGCAACACATTGCATCGATGTGAATGGATATGGCATATATCCATCTGGATATTGTGTAAATGAAGTAGACAGTGCTTGTATCTGTGCATCACTTAATGGTTGTACAAATGATCGTGTAACATCTGGGTATGCAATAAATTCATTGAATGATGTATCTGGTACTGAGTTTACAGCGAGTGTAGTATTATCTGAGTATGCAGCAGTGAGTATACGATATATTCGTAGTTGCTTGATTTGTGCTACATCATGTGCAATACATGGTTGACTCGCACATGATGCAGTGCATGCAGCCATATCAATGAGTGAATGCCCATCAGCTGTAGGGGCAGTGGTAGCGGACAGACATTTAGGTGTACATGTGGATGCAGTGACCGTGGATGTACATGTACCATTATATGTGGATGTAATCGCATATGGTGATGATGGTGAGAACAATGGATTGGGTGTATTCACTGTATGCTCGATTGGTGATACACTATTAGTGTACTGTCCTGCACCACCTAGTGATGTCAACGATCCAAACATACCATTCGCTGCTTGCAAGTAACTGCCTAACCCTACGTATGGTAATAACTCTGTAGTGGTTTGTACTAATATTGGTGGAGGTGTTTGTGGAGATGATATTATACTTGCAAATCCATTGTTCTGTACTGGTGCACTCATAACTGATTGGAAGTATTGCTGTAGACTATCCTCAGTGGCTGAAATGGGTGGATATATACATCATGCATATCATATAACGTGTCAGTATAATGTTCATAAATGTATATAACACATGTGAAATAACTGTGCATGTATGTTTTGTGTACATATCTTGTGCACTCATATATGGTATATTGTATGTATATGTTATCATGTACTTACCTGTGCTCTGTACAATTGGTCCTATACTCTGCATATTTACGCAGTGTGAGTTACATGATGTGAAGGTGTTGTTGGATAAACATGCAGCACATCCTAACATCATACTGCTTGACACTGCACCATTCAGACTATCTACAGGTACATTGCTTATTTTGCCATTACCGAACAAGCTGCTCAACTGTACTGGTGTAGTACTATCAAATGTAGGTGGTGACAATGATGATAGTGTTGTATGTGTTGATTGTGTAGCAGTAGGTTGTGCAGCTATGGTTGATAGACTACCCAACATTTGTAAGCTACGGAATACCGATCGTCCATCTGTACTGTGCGGTGTACTACCATCATTAGATGAATCACTGATTATGATTGGACATGGTTTGTTAGTACATAATTCAGCACACCTTCTGTCCACTATATTGTTCTGTGTTATACATGCATTCAAGCACGACAATAGTTGTTGACTACCACATGCACTACTTGATGATGGTATATCAGCTTCCAGTAGTTTACGTTGATTAATGGGGTTATATGCTAGTCCATTGAATGATCCCATCATACCTGCCAAATTACCTATACCACCTATAGATGTAAGTGATGAAGCAGCACTACCCAACATATCTGCACCAGATGAGCTCAGTGATGCCAATGCACCAATACCTGATTGTGAGCCTGCTGCTACACCACTGAGCGTACTACCAGCTTGACCGAACAATGAGCTCAGTGCACTACCAATCATATTTATGCCCATACCAAGTATAGGATTACTAGCTGATACTGCTTGTGATAATACTGGTAGTGCACTACTAGTTAAACTCATCATATATTTGCCAGATTGACTCATCAATGCTTTGGCACCGTCACGAGCATTATCTTCAGTAGGTTCAGCCAATGAACCATTCTGATATTGCACTATCTGTATATCATCACCGCGCTTACCACTGAATACACCTGTACTATATTCACCATGAAATGGAGCCAAATATATAGTTTCACCATCTGATGCAGGAGATGCGGTTGGACCATTCATGCTGTCGAGTAGATGACGTGATGAAGTTGATGGTGCAGTAGATGATGTATATGGTTGATATGCATACTCAGACAATACATTGCCATCTCGCTGATTCTTTGCAACATTTAGTATTATATTATACTGCTGGGTACTCAGAGAGCATGTACCAGTACAACCACTTATACATCTACTACTGCTTATACTACTCGCACTAGATTGTTGAGTTGCACAATTGTTCACACATGCTGTACACTGTGTTGAAGGGTAATCCGAGGGTAGTGGTGCTGTAATAGCAGATGTACTATTTGTATATAATACACGGTTGCTCAATGTATTGATAACAGTACTCCAATTACGAGCTGACTCATTCTGTGGCTGTACAATGCTTGCATTGGCATATATATTGTATCGTTGCATAATATCATCTGGTGCTAAATATAGTCTGGCAGCAGCTAACTGTACATTCCTAACACATATAATGTAACATGTCCATTGTCAGTGTTAGATTGCATGTATACGCCAGCGCTGCTAGATATAACGCAATTATACATACGGGTATGCTGGCATAAGTGGTACATTAGGATTGATGGTTGTGCCAACTAAACTCATAATCATACCATCAATCGGGTCAACAACACTGCTTTGTACTACTGCATTAGCTTGTTCAACTAGTTGGTGTGTAGTGGATGCACTTACAGGTGTATTACTTCCACCCATCAATGACGCACAATTACTGCTAATACACATAGCAGTAGCAGCACTTGATGATCCAGCACTAGTATCATATAAACATGGAATTGTACATGTATTTGCATCAACTGCTTGTGTGGTGATAGTAGGTGCAGATGTTGTAGTAGATGCAGTGGATGCAGCATTGGATGTGCCACTGAATAATGATAATAGGCTGTTAGCTGCACTGCTTGCAGTAGATGACATACTACTTAATGATGAATATTGTGACATATCTGGTAATGATGCAAATGCTGCCTGTACACCAGATAATGATGATAAATCAGGTGTACTGGATAGTGTGGATGCAGACCCACTCATTGGTAATATGTTCAACAAATTACTCATATCATTTGTACCTACAGCACCAGATAGTGCTGCTAAACTTGATGATGGCATACCAACTGGTGCTCCAAAACTAGATGATGGTGGTACACCCATACCCACACTCCCTCCACCCACAGTAGGTGATGCTGGTAGTGGGCTGAAGGCCGATATCATGCTACCACTCAATAAGCTTGGTAATCCAATCTGTGTCCCATCTGTTTGTGCTGTTGGCATAGATCCAAATGGTGCTGCTATACCATTGTTATTGTTATTAGCCAGTACTGCGTTGTTGTTATTGTTTGTACCACTATATGTACTAATACTACTAGGGACGAATAACATACTACTGCTACTACATGTTAATGATTGACCAGCGGTATTACCTACAGTATATGCTACATTATATGTGATACCAGTATTATAGTCTATATTGTTGAGTGTGGACGAGTATGAACGTTCACTGGTTGTAGCTCCACTATTACCATCACTCAACCTCACGGTACTTTGAACACCATTATTCACTATATGCAACTCAACATTAGATATCGCATTACTTCCGTTGTTTATGGTTGGTATAAATGAATATGTGTATTTTGATGATGTAGATGTTGATGACATAGGTATAGTAAATGATGGTGTGGATGATTGTTGTTGTGACCATGCATATTTATATGATAATGCATGACATGATAACCCATTATTACTACTTACTGATGCTGGT
>Ga0115846_100609_pt1 | contig 14692 bp, 16 predicted proteins | sample InSIn5gowninarea_2_FD_83860 | JGI IMG/M metagenome (GOLD analysis project Ga0115846, IMG submission 83860)
TCATGTTGAGTGGTGATGATGAACGGGGCCTATTGTCAAGTGCAACAACGAGAGGTCAGTGGCTCCCTTATATGTTCTTCTAGGTTCTTCGCCGACGCGACTTCCATCAAATGTTTTGCTTGAAATTTGCCATATCATTGATAATGACAGCCTTGTACGGAATCACCTCTGGTAAGACTGTAATCTCGTGACAAACACTGCGTTGGAAACTTTCATCTCTTTCATCATTGATGACACAAAATTCGATGCAGTCTATCTGCTCATTGATACGCAATGCTCTTTTTGCTCGTTCACGCTCTTGCCTAACAAGCTCCGACATACGTGATCATGGGCGTCACGAGGCTTGCTGACCGTTGCTAAGGGTAGACAAGGTTAAGGGCAAAGATGACGAAGCCCGGTAATGGTATGAGCGGGCCTTGTGAATCTTGCAAACCTGATTGACGACACCACCACGGTCATCGACTGTAAAGATGTTCCGGCAGACCTCATACCATTTGTCGGAGGTCTATATTCAAGGTCCCCAAACCCCAATCACAGTAGTATCAGGCTCACCGCCCAACCCCCTCCTCTTCGCCAATAAGAACAGATTTAACGCTGCACCGCCCAGATACAAGGGACACTTGAGATTCTGGGCCTCCTGCACAACGGCCGAGAGCTCCCCCGCCGCCTCATCAATCGTCCCGACCTCACCCTCAGCCTCCTTGATGCCAAGGGCGGACTGCACGATTCCCCTGATCATGCGGGCGCCGCGGTCCGAGAACATGGCAGACCCGCCGGCAGCCGCGCACACCAGCTCGTAGAACTGTGCGAGGTCGATGTTGAGGGAGTTTGCGTAGGCTATGGCCTCCGCCGCGGCTGCGATGTGCACGTAGCGTAGCAAGCTCAACACGAGCGCCATTTTCGCAGCGGCTGTCTGGCTATCGTCGCTGGTCTTGTCTGATGCTCCGTTGAGAGGGTCAGGGCAGTACATGCGCACCATTCCTGAATCGTCGTTGGGGCCAAAGCCGGCAGAGAGGCCTTGGAGGTAGACTTGCTCCGCAGCTGTGACGAGAGGGGTGGGGAAAGCGTGGACGCGGGACATGGCCGTGATGATGCCCACATCCTTGAGTATGATCGTGAGCGCGCTCTCGACATGCGTAGAGTACTTCTCCTCCAGCATGCGCTGACCCCTGTTTTCAAACATCCAGCTATTCGATTCCGATTTCACCACCGCGTCGTACGTCTGCGCTGGATCCAGACCCAGGCGCGCCGCGAAACCCATGGCCTCGCTAGCCGCAAGGATCTGTATGCCCGCCAGGACTTGGTGAACCATTTTCATGTTGCTGCCTTGGCCGATTCCTCCTGGGACAAGGTAGAGCTTGTTGGTGTCCGACATGACGGCGAGAATCTCCTTGCCTTTTGCGAGCGCGGCGTCAGAGGCTCCTGCCATGATAGAGAGTGTGCCATTCGCAGCTCGCCTTGCGCTGCAGGAGACGGGGGCGTCGACAAAGAAGATGTCGCTGCGGCCAATTGATGGGAGCTGAGATGGGAAGGAGTGGGCGTAGGACGAGGGAACGGTGGAGCAGAGAAGGAGTGTCGCGCCTTGGGGGAGGGCTATAGGGTAGTTCGGGTCAGTGAACTGGATCCCTTTGCTGTGACAGACTGGATGCTTGCCTGGCACTATAGCGTCTTCAGAGTCAAAAAGCGCCGCTTGAGCTTGTAATGCTGTCGCGACCATGCAAATGTAGTACTCGCACCCACTCGCGGAGTTTGAAAGTGAAGCCGCAGCTATCCCCCCAGCTTGTTGAAATCTCTCAATACTCTTGGGAAAAACATCGTAGCCTCTGACAGTATACCCCTCCTTGACGAGGTTGGCGGCCATGCCGAAGCCCATGGCTCCGAGGCCGACGAAGCCTACAGTGGGACGCTGTGATGTGGCCATGATTGAAAGGACTGCGGTGAGAGCAACAACAAATTTGTCGAGTTGCGGCGGAGGAGTAGACACGGTGCCAGCATGGTGAATTGGTTGAATGACGACGAAAAAGGATCGGGTCGAGGCGGGGGTCGTTTAGCCTGTTGACATGCGGGGCATCAATGTCCCGAAATGCCGGCCCAATGCTCTCCGACTCCAAGTCGAGGTCCTCTCTCAAGACCTCGACCAGCCCTCCCTCGAAATCTATTTTTTCTCTCACCACGTCCAGCAGGCTTCCGACTCAGTTCACTTTACAACCACCGTTACAGTCTAGCCATGGCTTCATCCCTCTCCTCCAACCGCGCAATCGCCCTCCTCGATGGCGCTCAAGCCAACAACTACGGCATCCCCGCGATGTGCTGCTACAACCTCGAGGGTATTCTCGCTACCGTCCGCGCTGCAGAAGCCAAGCGCTCTCCAGCTATGATCCTGCTATTCCCCTGGGCCGTTCATTATGCCGACAGCATCCTGGTCCATGCCGCCGCCACAGCCTGCAAGAACGCCAAGGTGCCCGTAACGCTGCATATGGACCACGCGCAGGACCCAGAAATCATAAAGCGCGCTGCCGATATGGGAGGCTTCGATAGTATTATGGTCGATATGAGTCACTATGAGAAAGAGGAGAACCTCAGGCTGACGAAGGAGTTGACGGCATACTTGCACGAGCGAGGGATCGCCACGGAGGCCGAACCCGGACGGATTGAGGGAGGCGAGGATGGTATATCGGACACGGCAGACTTGGAAGGCGTATTGACGACGCCAGAAGAGAGTGAGGAGTTTGTTGCCACGGGCATAAATTGGCTCGCGCCTGCTTTCGGAAACGTGCATGGGAACTATGGGCCGCGCGGCATACAGTTGGAATATGACAGGCTCGAGGCCATTAACAGGAGAGTTGGTGATAAGGTCCGGCTTGTACTCCACGGAGCAGATCCCTTCACGAAGGAGATCTTCCAGAAATGCATCAAGGCTGGTGTGAGCAAAATCAACATCAACAAGGTCATGAACAATGAATACACGAATCTACAGGCAGCTTCGGCTGGGAAGAAGCCTCTTACCACTGTGATAGAGGAAGGCACTTCAGCCATGCAAAAGGCTGTCGAACGTTGTATGGAAGTCGCGTCGGCGAAGAACCTAGAAGAACATATAAGGGAGCCACTGACCTCTCGTTGTTGCACTTGACAATAGGCCCCGTTCATCATCACCACTCAACATGACAGTTTTGATTCACAGTCCCCTCGAACCCCTCTGCTTCTGCTTTTCCCAAACACGGCAAACGCCACCACAGCCCTAAAGATGCTCAAAAAGCCTCCTCTCCCAACCACGACTTATCCCCGAAAACCACATTTCTCCATCTCGCATCTCGATCTTGCTCTCCAACCACTTCTCCAGGCCTCATTTCTACCGTCATCTCCCTCCCCAACCGAGCTATAAGTCCAGCGAGCCAGCCAACAGCATGAACACAGTCCGAACCCATCCAATCAACTCCTGAGCCGGCCCACCGAAGCCGATTTAACCATCCTCCCGACACACACCCCCAATCCTCGCCCTAATCATAACTCACCCGGAGCTCCTCGATCGACCAGAAACGCCAGTACGAAAGTTCCGACTTCCTTTTGGGAAATGAGCCGCGCAAAATCAACTCTCTCACCTCGAGGCGATGCCCACCGGTTCCTGAAACATGAGAAGATGCCACGACGTGCTCGTCAGAGACTGGAGTGGCGTCTCGTAGCTCATGTGGAGGTCTTCAAGCTCCATCCACGTCTACGTCTTGGATCTCGAGACGTGGCGGCGCGTGCGTGCGCTCGTTTATGCGATGGGGTTTTGCTTGTTTAGCGAGGGAGTACGGTCGAAGGGATTGATAGGCTTTGTTACTCTTCTGGATAAAGGTGGGAAGTGGAGGGAGGAAGCAGTGGATGGGACGTTGTCGTGGTCTATGCAGTGTAAAGGAGTCGGTTGAGCATGGCGCCTTGACAATTTGGGGGAAGGTGGGAGAAGTGTTCAAGGTGGTTTCAGTGAAGAGTCATACTCGTTGTGATGGAGATGAGGAAGTGACGATGCTTCATTTTAGTATCCGCCACGGTCATCGATCATAATACTGCGATGGGAAGAATATTCCTGACTCTGGCTAAGTGATGATGATGACATAATATTCTTCCAGACAGCGAAACACGGATTCAGATCGGAGTGGAAGCAAGCAAGCGTTCCATCACCTCGTCTGAGAGTTTGACACCACGGCGAACATTCTTAACATTTAACGAGCAGCTCAACCCGTCGAGCACAACTAATAATGCTCTTGTTATGCTTGTGCAACATCCAGCGCATGGAACAGTATCACCAATCGATCCATTTGATTTCCCTCCTTTTGAATGGTACCTTCGGCTTCGGCGCCGGACTGTCTACTCTCTGTGCGGAGGCAGCGACTTTGGGAGCTCCTTGCTCATTTGCTATGGAGAGATTCGAGTTACGTAGGTGATGATTGGCAAGAGGCTTCTCTTGTGGGGCCTGTTTAGCATGTTTCGCCGTCCCGGGAGCGACTTTCTCTGTCACGTTAACCACCACTTGCATTGATCGATCTTCGGCACTGGCATGGTCAGCAGTAAGCTTAGGTCGCTTTGCAACAGGATCGTCGATATCATCTTCGTTCGCCCCAAGTCGCGCCGACCGCGTTTTCAGACCACGGCTATCATCCTCGGAAGAGCGCTCGGCTACTGGAGGGGGGTTGTTCATGACATCCTCCAACCGTGGACGCCGCCCTCTAGCTCTTGAGCGACGAGGAAGACTGGCTTTCTCGTCTGCGGGCCCTTGGCTTCTCGTCACTCGCCCTGAAGTCAGCGTTGGGGCTATGTGACGCTCGAACTTGTCCTGCACGACACTCGCTGGCTCTGGCAGCTGGGAGTGGCCATCTGCCCTTCTCGATGGGAGGACGGACGACTCGTGCTGTTCTGCAGCGCGGCCTTTGTTGGCCGAAGATGGAGTTGTGCCGTTGCTCCCGTCGTTCTCCGACTGCGTAGTAGCCTGGCTGAAGGGTGTGCTTTGGCTCCTTGGTGGATTCGGAGTCTCTGAAGTTTGTAGGGAAGCGTGCTGAGTGGATTCCTGTTGTATAAGAAACTGCGCAGCAGGACCGTCTTGTGACACGTTGCAAACCTGTGACATGTTCGAAGAGCTCGATGCATAGCTGAAAAGAGGTAGTGCTCTTATGCCAGTCTCATTTCTCATGTTCGCAAGGCCGCTTGCTTGTCTACTGGACAGTGTGCGTGGCAGATCCTTCACCTTTCGTTCAAGGTCCACCAGGCGCAGATTGTTGCTGCTAGCGTTCACCTCGAGCCTCGCCACATCCTTCGTAACCGTGGCGACCCCTCTGATGACCCGCTGCACTCGTTCGTGCTCCTCCTTTGCAGCCACCTCGGCGTTAGCCATGTGGTTCTCCATGTTTTGAACCCTCGACGCGACTACGTTTCTTGTATCCGAGGCAGTGACCAAATCATCCTTGAGGGTTCTCGCGGCAGCTGCATGGGACTCGGTACTTGACTGCAGTGCCTCGAACTGTTGGCTCAAGAGCTCCAGCTTGTCCTCAAGTTTCAAGATCTCTGCTCGCTGTTGCCCGACTCGTGTAGCAACATCAGTGGATGCCTCACTTCTGTACTCGAGACCTGTGATTCGGGCCAAGAGGTGGTCGATTCGATCATTGGTGTTTTGCGCGAAGTCTTCGAGTTTTTGCTGCAATTGTTGCGACTCTTTGGTCGGATTGGATTTGAAATGGCATTCGATAGAGGTGATGATTGCTTTGTTTTCGCTGACTTGCGAGAGGAGATAGGCATGCTCGCGTTTGCATTGATGAGCTTTTAGGAGATCGATAGGGGTAGAAGAAGAGGTTGTTCTTGTATCTCGTGAGGATTTGACTCTGTCATAGACCGGGAGTGGCATGATCGGAATCTGAACGTCACACAAGCTACCATTGGAAGATGGCTGTGCGCAACAAGTGAGCCAGAGGTAAGAGGTTGGAGGTATAGAGTTGTGAGAGAGAGAGGGAAACTCGAAGATGAAACGTAGAATGGGAAATTTGAAGGTAGATTAAAGTCGGAGCGGTCAAGCAAGATGAAGATCAGGAACGATACAACAATAGGAAGGGCCAAAGGTTATGCGGTGAGCCGGATCGAAGGCGAGAGCTGAGGTTGGACTGGAGAAATGCGAGTACTCAAGCGAGATTACCGACATTCGAGCAGAACAAACAGTGTTATTGCACACTGGGAGGCCCATAGGCCAATTCTTATAACGGATCTTCCATTTACGAGTGCGAATGCGCAAGAGATCTATCAAAACCATGACAGCCATATTTGCCGAGCCCACGTGACAACGACGCACTCCCAGATGGACTCCGAGACACTATAGAGACGAAGGTGCTTCAAAGGTATAGGGAAGCTTTTCGAGAGCAGGAAAACGAGTAGCAGAGCAGCGCAGTATGACGGCGCCGAATGAAAAATCCGTCCACCAAAATCTCAGAATCCAGGCGATGCTTCGGGGCGAAGACGAACCGGGTCTTGAGGGCAGTGAACAAACGGGGTCGTGTATGTCGAATGCTTATTTAGATGAGATCTACAGATGATGTTAGCTCGACTCGATGAGATGTCATCGATTAAGAACTTACCCGCAACGTTCATGGGCATTTCTTCGATTTGTGTGCTGTAGAATTGTTCAATCTCCCTCATCATGCGAACATCGTCGGCGGTGACGAAGTTGATGGCGACACCCTTCCGGCCGAAACGACCACCACGACCAATCCTGTGAATGTAGTTCTCACGGTTGGCGGGCAGATCGTAGTTGATAACCAGAGACACCTGCTGGACATCGATACCACGGGCGAGTAGGTCGGTGGCGATAAGGACGCGAGAAGAGCCGGAACGGAATTCCTTCATGATCACATCACGTTGACCCTGCTCCATGTCTCCGTGCATAGCGGAGACAGTGAAGTCACGGCCAGTGAGCTTGTCGGTAAGCCAGTCCACCTTTCTGCGGGTGTTGCAGAAGATGACGGCTTGAGTGATGGTGACTGTTTCATACAGATCGCAGAGTGTGTCAAGCTTCCAGTCTTCCTTTTCAACGGCGATGTAGAATTGCTTGATACCCTCGAGGGTAAGTTCGGCCTTCTTGACGAGAATGCGGACGGGGTCGCGCATGAACTTGGTGGTTACCTCAAGCACATCCTGGGGCATGGTGGCGGACAACAGAACGACCTGAGTGGACTGGGGAAGGAGCTGGAAGATGTCGTAGATCTGCTCCGTGAAACCACGGGACAACATCTCGTCGGCCTCGTCGAGGATAAACATCTTCATGGAATCGGTCTTGAGCACTCGTCGCTGAATCATGTCTTGTACACGTCCTGGCGTTCCGACGACGACCTGTGGGCCGTCCTGTAGAGCCTTCATGTCGTCACGAACGCTGGTGCCGCCGATACAGGCGTGGCACTCGACGTTCATGAAGTCACCAATGGCAACGACGACTTTCTGGATTTGTTGAGCCAGCTCACGAGTGGGAGCGAGGATGAGCGCCTGGCAGGCCTTGACGTTCGGGTCCAGTTTCTGTAGACAGGAGATGGAGAATGTGGCGGTCTTGCCAGTTCCTGATTGCGCCTGTGCGATGACATCGTGGCCTAGGAGTGAAATGTGAGCATGACACCTCTTGAACGAGATCGCTAAGGAATGGTCATACCCTTGATGACGGGCATGATGGCACGCTGCTGGATGGCAGAAGGTCTCTCGAAACCGTACGCGTATACACCTGTTATGAGATATCAGAGCCGCCCGCCGCATAAGTGGCGTATGTCCACTCACCTCTCAGAAGTTCAGCCTTGAGGTTCATCGCGTCGAAAGAGTCGGTGGTCTCATCGTAGTTAGATTCGATTTGGCCTGTCAAGTTCAAGTCAGTCTGCGTCCGTCGAGCGCATCAATGTCGGCGGCGCTGCTTACCCTCAGGAACCTCCTCGAGTCCTTTTGCGTCAGCCATGATTGCGGTTGAAGTTGAAGTGATCACAGGCTTGCGCTGCGATCTGTGGCTTGTTGGAAAGTACGGTAGAGACTGTTTCTACCGAGATTTGGAGTTGAGAGTGTTGATCTGGGCAGATACCGAGTTCCAAGAACAGGTATCGCGAGTGAGTTGAAGGTGAAGATTGGTGTATGTGAAGTGGTGAAGTTGATGAGGAGGAGATTATTATTGCGGCGAGGGGAAAAAATAAAATATGTTAGCGCCCGACGCTCAGATTTATGCCTGAATATCAAGGCACAACGCCGCATAATCACACTTTGCACTTTTCTCCAATCTCGCATCTTCCTCTGCACGCCCGGATGACATGGCTCCGTCACTTCTTGCAGTAGCACCTTCCTCTGCCGCAGCGTGGGAACAAGCTTCGTGGGAACAACTTTCGCAGGTAACTCATTCTGCGAAGAAGCGCAAATTAGACAGATGTCTCCAGGAGGAAGAAGCACATCCCGCAAACCTTCGTCAACCTCAAGCGCATCAGGTCATTCAGGAGCATGAGTCACTGTCGGTTGTGCCTCCTCACCCTCAGGGCATCAGACCATCCGGGAATGCATTCGATGCTCGGGTCAATATCAGATATCGCTGTGGGACTTTCGCGCTCTTGCCTGATGAGCTTATACTTCAACTGCTCGAATACCTTGATTGTGTTGATCTTGTGCGAATGGGTGGTACTTGCAAGGCCTTGTATGGCTTTGCCACGTCCGAGGAGCTCTGGAAGACCTTGTTCATAGAGTATGTTGCAATTGTATTCACAATGATACGGTCATCTTCCATGCCTCCCCTTGCGTGTCTCCATTTCATGTACGAGCATCGCTGAGAATGTCTTCTTAGATCACACCCAAAGACATTCTCCTGGCGCGGATCATGGCGATCTACATACCTGTCTCTCCCTCGTGCCCATTCCACCCAAATATCCTGCGCCGATCTCTATAGCGATGCCCTCTACCTTCCTTTCCACCGGGCCCATGTCCCCCTCTACACGTATGCCCAAAATATACCCCTCCGAAACCAGATCGCTCGCTTTCCCGACATGACACCAGACAACTTCAACACCAATTGGGCCTCCCAGCCTTTCATCATCACAAGCCCGGTTCGCTCGTGGCCGGTTTTCACAGACTGGTCAATACCAAACCTTCTCTCGCTTCACGGCAAGACATTCTTTCGAGCTGAGGCAGTCGACTGGACATTCAGCGACTACGTTTCTTACATGGGCGATACGACTGACGAAAGCCCTCTCTATCTTTTCGACTGTCGCTTCGCCGAGAAGATGAACCTCGAGATCGGTTCCTCCAGCTCCCCTGAAGCGATCCCCACTTCGCGGAGGGAGTTTGCCTACACACCTCCATCTTGCTTCTCACCGGACCTCTTCACAACCCTGGGGCAGCACCGTCCAGACCACCGTTGGCTAATCATTGGTCCTGCCCGCAGCGGTAGCACCTTCCATGCCGACCCCAACGGCACATCCGCCTGGAATGCAGTAATCCGAGGATCCAAGTACTGGATCCTCTATCCACCTACTTCGGAACAACTACCAGGCCTCCACATCTCGCCGGACTCCTCACATATTACGGCACCACTAAGTATCGCCGAGTACCTCCTCAACTTTCATGAGGAGGCACGACGGCACCCGGGGTGTATTGAGGCTATTTGTCGCGAGGGCGAGGTCCTGCACGTGCCAAGCGGATGGTATCATCTTGTGCTGAATTTGGAGGATGGCATAGCACTGACGCAGAATTTCGTACCAGAGGCTCATCTGGTAGCGGTGCTGACATTTCTGAGGGACAAGAGAGAGCAGGTCTCTGGATTCAGAAGAGGTGGTAATGGGGATGATCGGGAGAATGGTGATCGGGTGGTAGAAGGCAGAGAATATGAGATCTTCGTGGAGAAGCTGAGGAAGACATACCCGGGCCTGCTCGCAGTGGCACTGGCAGAGATGGAAAGGAGAGACGCAAAGAAGGCGAGAAAGACGAAGTGGGAGGAATTGACGGGAAAGGGTCAAGAGAACGGGGTGGAGGCCGAGCGAGTACTGGTGGATAGTGGTTTCAGTTTCGGCTTTGGATTTGAGGGAGAAGACGACCTGGAAGAGGAAGAGGGCAAGCAATGCTTGAACGACGAATGAAGTCGATAGAGCTTATGAATGCTATTACCGACGAGTCGCTCAAGGAATGTAGGGTCCACGCTTGCATCCACGTCACGCTAGTTCGTATCAAGAGGTGGCGATCTAGTGTACACGCAAAACACCCCAAGAAGTATCGCTGCACCGAGGGCTCGCTATCCCTTCGCTAATATAAGGACTGGTTCGCTCGCTACCCATCTGAACCATGTCAGAGGCTGCATGGGATCTGGGAGAAGATTTCCTTTCGTTTGTCGCATCAAACACGCATATCCGCTCATCTCGGCTCCTGGAAACCCGATCGGCACCAACCCTTGCCCTTTTTCTTCTTAGATCTTGGGATATTGCCTTGGCTATCTTCTAGCCTTGGGACCCAGATCTGGATTACTACTACCGGTTCTCTGTTGTCTCGATATCCTCGGTTGGTGCTAGACCTTTTGATGGGCTGGATAATCCTCCTCTTCCTACTCGGAACCGTTGGTCTTGAGGTAGCGATATCGAATTATCATCCCCCTTTCTCGATTGTTTCAATACTTCAGGTTACTTTCAAACTCTCCCGCCACTGCGCGACTTTATTTCCCTGGTTCACTTACCCTTCAGTATTACATCACCTTGCTTGAATCTCACTCATTCTAGTTACTTCATCTTCAACTCCACCTCTCATCCTCTTCATCAACCTCCTACACGAACCACCCTCCTGCAGAATCTCTCCAGAGCCATTGCAGCAAGCAGCATGTTACTACCAAAGAGGCCAAGCTCGTTCACGCCCCAGGAGCCCGACAAACGCGCCAAAGTCCGTGACGTGCGCAAGAAACATGACCATATCGACTACGTCTTCAAGGTCCGCAAGGATTTGGAGCTCGAGTGGTTCGATATCGTCACTGTAGTCGCCTGTCGTCGTGCTCAGAACCCGTCCATCTCTACTGATGGAGCAGCAAAGCGTGGTGCTGCTCATGCCACAGCATCCAAAGCAGCTTCAGTTCACTCAGACGACGATGAAAGTGAAGGTGAAGACGTGTCAGCTGGTGACTCAGCGGGTGAAGACGATGAAGGTTTGTACGAGGAGGATGAATATGAAGAGAGTGACGAAGAGCCTGGCAAGGTTGGGGTTGTGGTAGGAAGACTGATGCGCCGTCACGAGATCCGTTCCACCTTCTGGACCGACATGGAGGAGCCATCTCAAGACACTGCAGCTCTTGCTTTCGACGTCTTTGACCGGTACGATGCATCGCCGCCCTATGACTGACTCAAGTGAAAGCTAACACTATCACAGATATGGGTGTCTCAGGGAGGAATTCATCAGCGGTCCACATAACGGCTCAGCAGTCTGGAACCACGAGATCGACACCGGCAACATGCTCCAGATCGAGACGATCAACGTCGAACCAGCATATCGTCGTCAAGGCATCGCGTCGACCATGCTGCGCGTCCTGCTCGAAGAAGCGCAAAAGGTCGACGACAAGCTCCGCTTCGCCTTTGCGTGGCCTACTTTCCTCAATCCCAGCATGCCGCCTGGCTTGACAGAGGAAGAGGAAAGCAAGCTCTCAGCCCAGGGCGAAGCTACCGCAACCACTCTCTTCCGCAAGCAGGGTTTCCGACGTGTCGGCACGTCCTGCTGGTTTGCTTACGCCACCAAGGTAGATCATGCATCCCATGGTCTCGCAATCACCGAGGACTTTGACCCTCCGGCAATTCCCGTAGCACCAACCGAGTTAGAGAGGTTGGAGATGGACCTCGAGCGCTCTCGCACCATTCGCCAGCATGGCTTCATGACCATCGTCATGTCCGACCAATTCCAAGGCCACCCGGACGCGGTCATCAAGCGCCTTCTGCACCTTCGCGGCATCCCCGACACAGCGCAAACGCCCGATGTCTTCGCCCGTGCAAAGTACGGCTGCTCCTGCGGGAAGTGTGCAGGAGGCTACGTCAGCCCCCGCATGGCGCTGCAGCTGACCACGCAGGCGGAGTTGGACTTCGACATGGGCGAGATGGACGAGGACGGCAGCATGTGGCAGGACGACCTGGAGCTGTTCCTGCCCAGCTCGTGGAAGTACCTCCCGCAGTCCGTGAAGCCATATATGAAGACTAACAAGTCGAATCGCGAGGGACATCGCCAGGTACCCACTCCCTCAAGCACACACAACTTTGCAATCCCTGGCTTACCACGTGTCCCCGTCTTAATGATCACGCTGACAACATCAACCTCCACAGATTTACAACCACATCCTCACAACCCTCCGCGCAGGCCAACCCCCAAGCATCCCAAACATCCTCCACGCCGCCGACGAAGCAAGCGAATGGCCACCCCACACCAAGAACTACCTCACCCGCGCCGGCCCCGCCCTGGGCACCGAAGCAGTGCTCCGCGGCCTCTTCGACTGCGTCAAGGAAAAGGACCTCTACGCCGGCGGTGTAATCGACAACATCGCCGCGCACAACGAGGAGACTGTCGACGAACGCAAGACCAGGGTCGATGAGATGGTCGAGTCCTTCAAAAAAATGAGGGCGGAGATGGCGGCGGATGGCCCTACTGCGACAGAGACAGCGGAGGAGGGTGCGAGCAGAAATGGTGCTGCTGCTAGGGTCGTGGATGAAGAGGAGGAGAGAAATTCGCTGAGGAAGCACGCGGAGAAGATGGCGGATATGTTCCATGACGACGTCATGGCGGATGTGGCGCCGGTCTTGAAGCTCAAGAAGTGTAGGAATGATAGCGAGTTTGGGTTTGTGCTGGGGTTGTTGATTGGGAAGAGGCATGTTTATGGAACGGCTGGGGAGTACGAGGGGTGACATAGGAGCGTAATGGTCAAGTCGAGAGAGAGGGATGGATGAGCGCACAACAAGGGAAACATTGTTCGAGAAGTGCTCGGTTCGGACTTCAGCGAGTGTCACAGCTGGTATCGTTGCAGATGCGTGTTGGGAGATGTCTAGCTGTCTACGAGCACAAGTAGGGGTATCAGGCACGTTTCGATGGAGCTTCTGAACCTCGACTGATTTTCGAGGTGAACTATCCACGACTGGTCAGCTTCCTAGCTTCCAAAGCCAATCCTTCCAGGTTTACTCGCGCTTCCTCCGTGATAGCCAATCCTTCCGCCTACTGCCCACAGCACCTACACCGGCTGCTGGACCCACGGGCCTGTATCTCATATGCACATTCCCCGTCGTTCCAAGCGCAGAAAGTGGTCAAAGCTCAACTTAAGAGGGACTTAATGCAACATCATCATGCCAGAACGCGGACATGCCAAGGTTCGCGGTGTCGGATCGTATATTGCCAGCTCTGAATCACTGGGACGTCCCACGCCAACAACCATACGAAGGGGTGAATTGCAGGTCTTTACTGCACGAGATGGTTGATTTCGTGTCGAGCCTGGAGATACTGCGCTGAGTTGGCCGAGATCAATGAGCACGTCCTGAAAGGCTCACTCTGTGTTAGGACGAGTCGAATGTCACTGAAGGCCAATTCCGTGGGCCGGCCTATATTCAGTGCTTTTCCTTTCTTTGCCAGAAGTCCGGGGCTTTGGAAAAGCGCTTCGATGGGTGGCTTACCGAGGGACGACGTTCTCTTGCTCTTCCCCAAGAACAACCACGAGTTCGCCTGGTTTACTATAAGTAAAGCGCCACGCCGTAAGCATCTTCCGCGGTGCGTTCATCGCACGACGAGCCATTTCGATGGTCCCCGACTGGCATGAGTAGGGATGAGTCTAGGTTCGTGACGTTTGCCTGGAAGAGCCGCTGCAATTCTGGCGCGCGGATCATCTGCGTGTCCGACCAAGTGGTGGCCTCAAAGTATGAGGAGAGCAACCGTGCAGATAGTGTCGTACTCGCAAGTTGCAGGAAAACGTACTTGGCATAGTCCCTTGATAGCGTCGCCCAGTGCCATCATACACAGATAATGGAAAACCACAGCAACAGCGGACACTTCTCGGGACACCGCATCCAAGGCAGAGGTTATGACACATGCAGCACAAGAACAATAATGATTGGCATATGTCGTTCTACGTAGACTTGAAAAGGTGGCAAACGACCCGGCCGCTGCACCACGAGTATCTTTTAATATGACGTTCGAAGCGGTTGAAAAGCATCCAGAAAGAGGTGCCGACCAGATGATCAGCGCCTTCCTTTCTTAGACTAGTGCAATTCATGAAAAGGCCGACCTCATGCACATGCATACTCCAGCAGAGATGGCACGCTCCCAAAGTAAGCCTTCTCGTTGGCTGACTTCGAGCTCGGACTGGACCAAAGAGTCCCACCTTTCAGCTTTTCATGCACACGTCGTTGACGCGCTATTGGTCAATGACCGAAGGGGTTGCCACCGATGTGCGAGCCTCTTCATCAGAGCTGTCGAATGACAAAGACCTTGTGGTCTGGAGCAGCATCCGTAGTTGCAGCCAGACATGGTCTGGCTTGTGACGTTCGTTGCGTTCGGCGTATGTAAGAACCAATGTTCTATTCTCTGCCGAGGTTTATTTCATACCTCATCTCTTTTCAAGTCCATCGCTGTAAATAAAATACAAACATGCGTACAACGGGTCCATTGCTGCTCTGCGCAGCTATTGGTGTCCACACAAAGAAATCATACCTGCGCCATCACCAACGAT
>Ga0115846_100890_pt1 | contig 14690 bp, 18 predicted proteins | sample InSIn5gowninarea_2_FD_83860 | JGI IMG/M metagenome (GOLD analysis project Ga0115846, IMG submission 83860)
CAGAGGCGAACTATGGTGCCGCGGCCCAAACATAATGAAAGGATACTGGAAAAACCCGAAAGCCACAGCTGCAACATTCAGCCCCGACGGCCAATGGTTACGCTCAGGCGATATAGCGTACGTCGACGACGACGGGACATTCTTCATAGTAGACCGCATAAAAGAGCTTATCAAAGTCAAGGGCAACCAAGTCGCGCCCGCAGAGCTAGAAGCGTTGATAATCGACCACCCTGCCATCGCAGATGTCGCAGTCATCGGTGTCCCCACGCCCGACGGCGATGAGAAGCCCAAAGCGTTCTGCGTGAAGCAGGTTGGTGCGAAAGTGACGGAGCAGGAAGTGGTTGATTTTGTGAAGGATAAGGTTGTGAGGTATAAGCGGTTGGTTGGCGGGTGTGAGTTTGTGGAGGCTATTCCTAAGAATCCGAGTGGGAAGATTTTGAGGAGGCAGTTGAGGGATCGGGCTGCTGCGACGGCAAGTGTGGAGACGGGGCAGGTGCAGGCGAAGTTGTAGATCTTTTGGGATCGATTGTATGTAACTTGGTAGGTAGGTATGGGATGAAGATTGTATGCTTGTTCGTATGGATTTATGGTTATGCTGCTTACGTATAGATGAGATGTGCGGTGAGCAGAATAGCGATCTATCAACACCAAGTTGCGTATACGTATATCTACTGTACATCACATCAACCACATACAAGCCTAGGGACTCCCATACATTCCAACTAGCCACTACGAAATGCTCAGTTCAAACAAATCAAACACAGCAAGCAGAACTACATTAAACACACCCTTAAACACCACCTCCGTGAACAATAAACAAAAACTAAAGGAACGCCTCCAGGTATATCTGCAGTCCCACGAAGAGCCAGATGTACTACTATCGTCCAATGCACCTTGAAAACATGAACTCAACTAAAAAGACACACCGTTATCGACCAAGTCTCTACCAGTGCTTCGTTGAGTGCTATCTTCCAGCTCACGATAAGTGTATGTACGAAGATGGAGATAGAACCCATCTGCTTGATCTAGCTGGGTCGGAATATAGTCTGCGGCAATAAAAGTTCCGTGTCGTGCACTGAGTGTACCCATCTACCTTTTGCCAGGGGAGATGAGCGGAGCATGACAAGTTCGCGCACGTCAGGATGAGAATGTAGTGATGCACCGTCAGTTAGTATTCGAGCAACTTTCCCTTCCAGCCTCACTCTCCTTGCCTTCGTGCAACCCCACTTGACGAGTCAGGCACTGGAGGTGTAATATCCCTGTATTGCCGTATAGGTTCACAGTGTAGTGGCTGTCTGTGCAGCTGTTCATTTCGTTTGTTGAGTACATAATCTTCGTGCTGAACATCCTTCGGCTCAATGCTGGCAATGGGAATGGACGTTTCCGATCTCTGACAGCCTTGCGACTAGCAGCATGCCTGCCTTGGAAAGGCGCAAAACACAGCAACCCCACGATGCAAAACAGCAGCAATAGTAGGACAGTGCGATATGGAGCAGACATCGTAGGCAATATCCGAGTGAATTGTTAAGTGCCTGTAAATGTTTGTTGCTCACCTTAGGAAATCCTTATATGAAGAACCTCATAGTAGGCCGGTAGTTGAGGTAGACATTCCGCCAGCCCAAGTATATTTGCATCTCGGAAATGATCATAACATTGCTAAGCTGGGGAGCAAAGGTCTCATCGAGGTCGAGGTCAAGGTCGAGGCTGAAGTCACAGCACTGTAGTGTCGCTACTTGGCTCGAAACACGCCGTAGACACTGTGTAGTAGTATATGCTGCAGAAGAGCAGTGGACTTCATATGGAGAACTGACTTGATATCATCTTGGAGGTTTCGAATGGATCAAGTATAGGTAGGTAGATAAACAATGACGAGGCTGTGATGCCTACCTACAGTAAGTATGATTATGTCAGCTTCGTTCCTCGCACCTCAAGCATACCCTGCAATATAAAATAACTACTGTATTCAATTCAGGATATCACTCTGCAATGGTCCCCAGATCCTACGAATCACAACGTCAGGTTTCATGTACCTTTGATTGTAAAAGTAGTCTTTGAGTTGTGCGGATGCTCGCGGCACGGGTAGCCCGGCTAAAGTCGAGTTGTGTCACCTGTTTGCTGTCCTTGACCTATCATGACGAATAGTATCGAATGAAGCAGCGAGAAAGTGGAAATCAGAAGGAGAAAGGTGGGGAGATAACAAGTTGGGTATATCTCTATGATATCGTTTGCAGGTTGAAGGTTTCATTTCATCGTTAATTTCTAATATGTGAGGCAACACCATACTTTTCATGCAAACCTTCTCTAAGACGAGATCTAGCCGCTATAATCGACATGGACAGCCAATGTATGTTCTCACAACTCCTGAAGATGCCCAATTTCGAGTCTATGCAGTACCAGAACCGTGGGTAACCATCATTGCTAATCATCGACCTGTTCAATACTTCACGAGGAGCTCAGAACCATGGGCTTGGGACCTAGACCATTTCGGTTTCTGAAGAAGAGAACACCAGCATTCTCGCCGGTTGCGCCCTCATTAGGCTCGACCCAATTGCAATGTCGGAAAGAGTTATATATACTCTTGATGAAGCCGATTGAACCATCCTTGGTATCGGATCGATAATGTCGGCCCATGACCTTCTTGATTGCCTCAGTTGCCTCATCAGCGTGGTAGAAGGGGATAGTCGAGATATAGTGGTGAAGAACATGGGTCTCAACAATACCATGAAGAAGCTGTCGACCGATGAAACCAAATTCACGATCAATTGTGGCTGCAGCACCTCGAGTATAGGTCCAGGATTCAGCTGTGTAGTGGGGAAGAGATGGGTCGGTGTGTTGAAGGAATGTGATGGCAACTAAAAAAATGTCAGCATACCGTGAAGAAGTAGGGGAAAGAGGAAAACATACCCAACCAGTGGTTTACCCAAAGATATGGAATACCGTACCAGACAAACAGGTTGAACCAACCAAATTTGCTGCCTAGCACATACAAGATGCTGCAAACAATTGCAATACCAAGATCAGAGAGCAGGATGAGCTTCGCATCCTTGGCTTCATACAAAGGGCTGTTTGGGTTGAAGTGGTTGACACCTCCAAAAGGTCCGTTCTTCTTTCCCTTGCCTCGACCTTCCTTCTGGAGTTCATGGTTGTTATGGCCAGTCACGTTGGTTAAGATATACGCTGGCCAACCCCCGAGCTGTTGGACCACAAGATCAAGCAGGGTCGCGATTGGTGTCTCTTCAGTCAATTCGTGGAGTTCGTGAGCAAACTTGCCAACTCTGCTAGCATAGACATCTCTTGTTTTGGGGACGAAAACCATATCTCTCTCCATGTTACCAGTTGCCTTGTGGTGTTTGCCATGAGAGATCTTCCATGAGAAGTACGGAACCAAGAGGGCAGAATGACAGATCCATCCAACTGTGTCGTTGAGAACTTTGCTGGGTGAGAACGATTGATGACCACATTCATGAGCAAGAACCCACAAACCAGTACCGAAGAGACCTTGAACGAAAGTGTATGCAGCCCAGAGACCAGCTCGAATGGCAACATTTGGGACATTTTCAGGAGTGAGGTATCGGTTCGTGAGGTAGAATGTCACTCCAAGCGACACGATATCCCGAGCAACATAGTACAGACCAGTTGCAGCGGATCGTTCGAAGCAGTGTTTTGGGATGGCTTTGTGAATGTCACCGATTGTGTAATCGGGAATTTGAAACTCGTTGCCATAACCATCGATCAACTTTTGAGCAGTCTGTTTCTGTTGGCTGGCGACGATCTCGCTATCGCTAGCAAGGGAAGAGAGGGAAGTAGTGGAAGGAGATGACCGAGGACTATCGGCGGGAGAGATATCGGCGGAGGTCGTAGGAGTTGATTTGGTCGTGTCGGTTAGGGGTTGTCGCCGTACGACAGGCGGTGTGGGGAGAGCTGTGGTTGACATGATTCTGGTGGGATGATATTGAGGGCACCGATATGAAGAGGTCCTGCAACGCACAATTCCAGATGTACAATATGTCGAGACCGCTGATCTCAATCGATAGACACTTGGGAGAGAAGAATAAGGGAGTGGAAAGAGAGCAGAAGAGCTGCAAGATGTTATCGCAGTTTTGTTCTTCCTCTCAGGCGAGAATGCATTTCTCAAGCACCACCAAAAATTTGTGGACTCAGGATTTCTACAACGGCTACTGAATGGTCACTTTGCTTTGGTGGGCTGTCCTTGCCCGAAAGAGTTACCGTAAACTGACGACTAGCGCAGGGACCTCAGTGAGAGCTCGGTCTGGACAAGGGAAGTGCCCGCAATTCGAGTGGAAATCGTCGAGTTTTCGAGGTTAAAGCACCACTCACCGCCGGCAAAGTGGCCTTTACAGAGTTGGTCCAGGCACTTCTCGATTGATGTCGGCTGATCTTCAAGGTTTATCTTACTGTACCAAGTACATTTCTTGAACACGAGGTACGACCTTGTATACCGCATATCCTGAGCTATTCCGTTTTACATCGTGTTTTACGTGATTCCCTCAACCTGATGTTACCCGGTCAAGCTGATATTCTCATCCATATCAATGAAGCGTTGCATGTTATCCTACTGTACTGTGAACGCCCTGAAAGGTGTTTAATTCATAGTGTATTTGTACATTATTGTAAGCGAAAACAGTAACCTGATCGAACGAGACTGGACTTCGATCATGAAACGGTGGAGTCACTTCCATGACCCTCATACTCCATACCACATGCTCCAGCGATTCCCGTAACACTGATCTTCACCTTGTTGGCAAGCGACAAACGGCATTTGAGGCTGAGTATTGCAGAACGAGCGCTGTTCTTCCTCGGCCCATGTGCATTACATGTGCAATAAATTCGAGAATCGACTGAAGCATGTGAAACGTGTATGAAGGTGAGCAAGGATGATCTGCACCTCCAAAGACGAGGTCTTTCATGAACACGGGGCTTTGGAGATCTTCGTTGTCAGGGTCAAGCGAGGAAATTCATGCGAGTTAGACTGCTGTCATGATGTTTGCAAGTCAGCAAAGTTTTGTTGGGATGCCAAGAATTTGAAGTGCCTAAAACCAGTAGCGGAGTTCAGGTCGGAACAGGCCCGAGGTTCGGCGTTGAAACATTTGCATGGACAGTGGAATACACTTGGATTAGGGAACGCTATTTCATGCTTTTCGAAGTATTCAAGGACAAATCACCAAAAGCTGTGCTCTGACTGGTAGGCGAATACACTTCTACCTCGTTATTGACCAATCACGTACGATTCATCAAACATGAAACAACTCACATTCTTCAGAATACCTGACGAGGAAAGATGTGTCAATCGCTGGCAATAAGGTCTTGTGAACTTTCTGTAGCGGAACCACGGTGCATATAATCTTTTATTGTGAATCAATCCGCCTGCTGTCGCACTTCCTGATATCTTGATCACGTCTAGCTTGCCATTGTTCGAGTTTCCACGACCCAATGTCCCTCCGCAGTCTCTCCATCACCAATCCCAATCGTTGTTGATCCAACGCTTTCGCTTACATCAACTGCTGTGGCAGAACTAAGCTGTTCAACCTCGACAGGTATTTGCTGGCCATTGGTCGAATCTCGACACTTAACATCAATCAACGGTAGTAGAAGCGATCCGGCTTTTTGCGGAACAAGTATGACGGTACTCTCAAAGAGACTGCTACCGGGTGGAATGATAGCTTTCCTTTGACCACCAACTAGCCACAGGTCATTTTGACCTGTTACTTCGACGGATATCTCTTCGTTTGTGACATTCTTTTGAAGATGCTTGACTGAGACATATAGTCGTGCTAGCGATGGTTGACCAACAACACACTTCCTAGATTGCATGGTTGGCAGATCAATTCGTGCAGTCACAATCGTTTGAGCCCTTGGTGCATCCACCAGAAGCTTCAATGTCCTTTGCGAAGCAGCCTCTAATCGGAGCTGTATGCACTTGTGTTCTTCGTGCCACTCACGCAGCCAGTCTACAATGCCGGATCGTGTCTGTCGGTCAAAAGCATGCAAAAGTGTAGCCCAATCCAACTCCTCGAAGCTCCACATATCTATCTCAGATGTAAGAGCTATGAGCTCAATTTCACTTTCTGTCCATAGCGATTGCAGCTTGCTTCCGAGGTGCGATAGTAGTGGTCGAGTAACGTATCTGTAAGGAGTGGTCTCCAGTGATTGTGAAAATTCATCCCGTATGGTTTGTAGAATAGCTTCGTCCGTTGATCGGTAGTCAATGGTCAGCCCTAGCTGAGATTTGTCCTTGCTCTTCGGAATGTAAGCGTCCACACTCTGATCCTGGCCAACCAGCTTCACCACCCAGCTGACAGGTTGCTTTACGAAAGCCTGCACAGACACTGGTTTGGTGACGTCTGATACGACCTGATACTCATCGTTTCCTGCTAATGCACATCCTACAATTTCGATGGGTATAGGTCGAGAAGGAGAAAACGTGAATTGTGAGAATGTTGCATCTGCTTGAAAATAGTCTTGTACGTTCACGCTGATTGGCAGTATGCATGTTGTGGACAAGGTATCGTAGATTTCAAAGGTACCTTCGTCTGTCGCATATCTCAGCTCAGCCCGGGTCGAAATCGAAGGTGTTCCGGGATTGTCAAGCACATAAGGAATTTCCAATGTTGTAATTGTGTCATTGACAGAAGCAAAGTCAATGAAGGGAGTATCCTCTACCCGCTTCACGTCGAACTTGTGACCCTGGGGACTTGCGGAAGATATTACGTCAAGACGGAAACCTGCTGTTGCCGGCTTGAGGCGAAGTTGTGCTGAATGTACCGACCGATCAGGCACAGGCCAATGAATGTGAATCAGAAGACTGCGTCGCTGACCCAAATCGCGCACCAGAGCGTCTGAAGCCTGTAAATGAGGTGACTTCCAGCTAGGGTAGATGTAGAGCTGTGTGGCTTGAGGTGGCCTAATCTCGACTTTTTGATCCTCAGAATTGGTAACTTTTGCAGCAGAGATTTCGTGCGTAAATCGAATATTGCCAATGACGATACTCAAGCTGGTTGCTTCATACCACCCTTCGGTCGCCACAACGCTCTGGAGATGAACGAGCAAGAGACCATTCTCAATCGAAGGTTGACCCTCATACCGAAGGCATATCCTCTCAAGTGTGCTTTGGCTTCGACTATCCAGATTTAGTGAAACTGCTGTATGTCCAATATCCTTAATGGGAAGTACTACTTGCAATGTAAGTGACACCGTAAACTCATCAGTCTCAGAACCATACGTGATGAAATTCGATAAGCTGTTCACGGCAAACATGGACTCAAATGATAGGTCAATCTTATCACAGTTGCTGGCAGCTTCCACCAATTCGGTCCATGTCTGCTGAAGAGTTGATGCTTTCCTTGCTCCATGTGGTGATTGCAATGACAGAAACAATTTGCTCGCCAGATCCTCGTGCCGTCCCGATTTTCGAAGGCAAATGATATACAATTTGAGAATGGAGTAGTCCATAGGAGTTTGAGGAGCCGATTCCATTGAACCAGGAATAGCATCTAACCATGCCATAGCAGCATCATAATCAGAATTGTGTACTTCCACACGTGCAAGATCATACAGTAGTTGGCGTGAAGCTCTTGACTTGCCTGCAATAGTGTAACAATGACATGCACAGACAGTAAGCAGCTTGTACGTTCCAATTGCTGCTGTATCGGATTGGAGCATAGATTGCAGCGACGGAGCAAGTATGCCAACGGACCCATGCGAGATACCAATTGCCACAGCAGTGCCGTCAGACTCGTTACGTAAGAAGTCAAGCAGACCAAATTCGTGACAGACCTGTTGGAAGATGGTCCTTAGCATCAAAAATAGCTCTGCCACCTGAAAGACGAATGCATCTTTACTGCCATGGACGATTCGTAATGCAGAAAATGCATCCTTTCCTGCCTGAGGCGAGATACCATTCACAGATATGCCAGTCTCACTCGATGCACTTGTGCTGACTGAATAACCTCGATCCCGTTGTTTCCGACTTTCAGCAATATCGGTGGGACTGAATAGCTCTCCGTCCTGAGTACTGCTATTTGACTGTGTAGCTAGTCTGCTCATCGAACTCACAATCTGGCACTCGGAAAGTGTTTGAAGTAATGATGACCATTTCCAACTTGCCACAATACTATCGATGGCGACCCTTTGCATTTCTCGTTCATCATCAGGAAGACCCTGCTGACCTCCCCATGCTGCAAACAGATCTTGCCTGAGATTCCTCGCGGCTAGATTCGAAAATCTAGTGCTCCGAACACAGATCTCAGACAAAATGTTTGCATCCAATCGCGCGCCGCCTTGTTGTTGTAGGCTCTTCGTTTTGGACGTAGGAGTCGGAACGTTTGCTCTACGAAGCATTATCTGCGTTTGGCGGATGAAAATGTAGATTCTGAAATCCAGAGCACTGACTTGGTTAGTCAAAATCATTTGTTGGTAGTTGCGCCTTTCGAGCTTCCAAGCGAAACTCTCTGCTTCAACAGCAGCCCATGATTTCAAACTCAACCCAATTTCTCCGTTGTTTTGTGTTTCATGCATGCTAGTATTGTTGAGGACTTTTCGGATTATGTCCTTCAAGTCTAGTGCATATGGCAGTAACGTGTTCGCAGCATCAACATGGTCTTCCCTGGCCTGATCTTGAATGACCAAGTCCAATCCCACATCGAGCTCCTCATAGATTTGCAATGCATCTTCAAGCAGGCCAACATTTTCGAAGCCTCTAGCCAAGCCTTCCTTAAGGATGAAGAACGTGCAAAAATTCCACCCTGGCAAGTTTCGTTGAGCTTCTCTCTCGCGAATATGTTCCTCATACTGTGCAACACGTGCATCAAACGATCGTAAGATGGCGGTCTTCAGCTTCTCAACTAGATCCACCCACTGTTCTTCAATCTCAGATGGACTGAGAGCGGTGCTAGGCTTTGCCGGGTCAACGAGTCGCACCTGTGCTACTCGCTCGAAGGGCGCCTTTGATGAGCTGTGGAAGTCAGCTCGGAGCTTGTCGTAAATGGTCGAACTGCTCTTGCCCGTCCACTTCGACTTGGGGATACTGTTAACGCTATCCGTGCTCTCGGTGGCTTCGAGGGAGAGATGTTTGGAACTCCTCGATTGCGTGGCAGCAAGTGTACCAGGCAGCACGACATGCAGAATCAGGTATTCATATGCATCGTGTCGCTCCTGACCCTTGATTGTGCTTTTTCCAGATGTAGACACGTCCAGACTTTTGACCCAGTCCTTGATCTCTTTCCGCACGGTCTCTTTGTACTTCTCCTTGTTGTCGCATCGTACAAGGTAAACCTTCACGAATGGGGTTTGACGCAAACCAGGAATTTGGTGCCTAGTTGTGCTTTTGGCAGTTTCGAGTTCTTCTCGGATGATAGATGTTTCTAGATTGTTGATAGATCGCAGGGGTCGAGTCGCCGACTTCCAGTGCAAATTACTCAGTGGCGATCGTGCCTGCAGGAGTGGTGCCACATTATCGAATAAGTTGCTGGGATCGGTACATTCAATTACGACTTTCGCGGTTGTTGAAGCATTCGTTGAAGCTGCGTCCATACTGCAGCGGAGGAAAGGTAACCAGGGACGTCAGGCCGGTGATACATCGTGATCTGCCAGCAGTACCGACCGGTCAACTTATATCAACTCTCTGGTTCATATGCCAGTAGTCCTCAATGTAAGATGCACAGTGTTGTGGAACGGATAGGGTATAGGACAAATATAAGTGCAGAGTCGGATCAAATTTTGTCCGGCTACTGTAAGTTGCGAACTGTACTTTTCTCGGACCCTTACTTCACTCTGTCTACTGGTAGGTGCCACATTGCTTACCTAGGGATGTACTCAGCACTTCCATAGGCTTTGTCCCTCGAACGTTGAGCACTATCACTTGGTGTTTCCCTCAGTTCTATCCTCTCGAGAGCTAGCGCAGGGTCACGAAGACAATCCAACGTGAAGGGAAACAGTGAAGGGAGAGTTTTGGAAAGTGTCACAATGGCAGGCTTTTCGATTTTGAGAAGTAAACCAATAGAGATATTTCCGATGTTAGATGTAGAGCATTCAAGAACATGTGCCCAAACTATGACATCTCAGATTCTTCATCTTGTGTCAAGCCCTGCTGTTATCAAAATTGTCCTTCATGAACATGTCGATGAATAAATTTACATGAAAATATCATGTGCTCATTGCAGGACTTGATGGTCGACCACTGGAAGCCCGTGTGCTTACAATGACGAGATGATTCAACGTATCATGTTTCGGATACAGGCATTGTCTGTCAGATGTCACTGTGATAAGGCTGACCAAGAGTGAGTAACGCTATCGACCACCAGCAACGTTATCACTTATTGTCGAAGTGTGAATCTTACTCCGGAAGAATGTTGATCCGTGTTCTATATTTCCACCCTCGTATGACCTATTAATTCAAGGTCAACCACTTCATATCTCTTATGCAAGTAAAGCGACCAATTGGCTTGTAACAGAGTCCAGCACGGCGCAACAATGATAATCAGCTAGGAGAACTTCGGCATCTACAAGTTCAGAAGTACCAAATTCCATCGCGATGCCACATATATGGACTCACCTCACTCCCTTCATTGATCTGACATAAGACACTATGCCAACTTCAGCCGCCACTCTAACAGCCCTCCTACACACCCTGTCAACCATTAACCCCCCAACTTCCGTCCCTAAATCCCTTCCCAGTCCGACAACTACATCACCCCTCTCAACCCTTACAGACAGAGACCTCACCACAGCCAAGAACACCCTCCTAACACTCCACTTCCTCTTTCCCCATGAACTCCTCCCAGCCCTAGACCTGCTGGACCGCAAACTAGTCACCAGACTCACCTGCCATCGCCAAACTCAGCAACCCAACCTCCAACCCACCAAAGACATCACAACACCTTCAACCACAGAAGCAGAAATAGAAGTATTCTATATCCAATCCGCCTCCGCCGTATCCAGCACAAATAGCACTACATCCTCGAACTCCACAGGCCGTTTCCGCAACGCATGGCGCCGCAGCGCAACAAAAACATCCTATGAAGTGCGGCTCGATAGCTGGAATTGCTCGTGCGCGGCATTTGTACAGGCACAGTTGAGACTGATTCTTGGTCTATCTGCTCCTGATACTGCTACCGATTCTGGTCCTGGGATCCCTGCATTTACGGTGGAAGCGCGGATGGCGCCGGGCACAGTGGATGAAGGTCGAGGGAAAGGAGAGCAGAGATCAGAGCGTCTACGTGTGTTTGGCGGTGTCGCTACGAATTCGGGTATGCCGATCCCGACGTGTAAGCATATTCTTGCTGCTGCGATTGGAATGGCGGCGCCGGGGTTGTTTGGACATGGGATTCAGAGTAGGGAGGTTAGTGTGGAGGAGTTGGCGGGGTGGAGTGCCGGGTGGGGGGGAGGTGTGAGGGATGATGAATCGGCGTCTTAGACTCTAGGGCTGATAGTGTCACATAATGTTATGTTGCTGCTCATTGTTTATCGGATCAGTCTTTCAGGCTTATGTCAATTCAGTCCGGATGAATAGCTGGCATGGACACCAAGTTGCTATTTCGATAACGAGATCGCCAGAGCGGAACATTAGGATATGGGTACGACTTGCAGCTCTCCATCGTGGAGGTGCAGTTGGGTTTGTTGGAAGATATCCTAGATGCCTGCAATCCTTTCGACTATGCAAGGACAATACTGGCGGAATGAACGTGGTAGCTTTAAGGCTGACCTGACACATGAAAGAAGGGCGACAATCACAGGCTACCTGCGGACACCATTATACCCCTGGTAAGCTACAATATTGTTATGGTATATGCCATATGATACGCTCCTAGACGCCCTGCTGAATGCTTTGGCCCTGCTTGCGTGATCAGCTCTTCTTCTTGTCCTTGTCTTTTGAATCATCTGCTGTCTTCTTATCTTTCTCCTTATCAGCCTCGCTGGTTGTTGTACCATTAACTTTCTTGTCTTCGCCTTCCTTCTTTTCTGTTTCGTCTTTCTTGGCCTCCTTCTCTTCTTGTTGCTGTCTATTCTGGATCTTATTGTCTATCAAGTCGTGGAAGGCCGTGATGGCGCGCACGAGTGAACTCAGATATATCGTCATCAGTTGATCGTTTGTTTTGACTGTCATACTTCGTGCAAGCTCGCTATTCTGTACTTGATTCTTCGCTAGTGGCGTCGATGCTGGTGAAGTGGTGAGGTTTGGTAGGAGATTGAAGATATCTTGTAAGTTTCCGAGAATCTGATGGTTAATGGGCAAGTCGCCGTCTAGAACTTTTTGGAGGTATGCGCCAATGTCTCGTAATCGTAGATGAAGGCCTTGCAGGGATTGTAATTGTGCAGTGATTCTTGCTGATAGTGTACCAACAGCCACATCTCGAATATCTCGCAATAAATGTTCCACACCAATCTCTTCCGCCTCCTCCGCTTCGATGGTAGATGGAGTATGCACGAAAGTCTTTGTAGTTGTGGTTCCGTCGTCCTTTATCTCGTCTATGGCGAAGTATGCGTCTGTGGGCACGCCAACCTCTTTCGGTTGGACGTCAATAATGACGAGGAGAGGATGTGGTGTATATCTTTTGAAAAGTTCATTGATCTGAAGATCTGAAGCACGTAGTTTGGGACCGGAGTGATACCATCCTATCAGTTTTTCTCGAGCGTTGACTTTCTTGAACATTTCTCGCATTGACTCTACGTAGTTGTGGTCCAAAAACCAGACGGATGGGTCCTTCTCATCTTCCTCGAAGGGTACTATTTTGATCAACCCATGTTCAAACATTTTATAGTACACTGCTTACCTGCGAAACTGTTTGATACGCGGACATTTTTGCCATCATTCTGGCCGAGGAGTACTCCTACAACTCTCTTTCTTGTACCCTTGGCTGAGCGACCATAGTGGTCTGCCGCGGAGAGAAGAACAAGCGGAGCTACTGAGACTTGTCTGCTAACAAGGGAGAGCGTTTCCGCTGTCGTTGCGGGCATGGTTGAGGGTGATGGGCGGCGGCTCCGAAGTACGACGTATAAAATGTATAAAACCCTAACAGTCGAAGGCTTGTTTATTGGAGTTGAACAGTTCGAGATGTGTAGGAAGCAGTGAAGCACGCAAGTAGGGCTACGGGACACGACGAGATAGCAACATTGACATTCAACGAGAAATGTACATCACCATCCATGTGCAGGCATGCATTTGACGCGTTTGCGCATTTTCCGCTCCGAGGTTTCAGGCAGTCAGGCATAAACATTGTAGACTGTGACAGGTATGCACAGAGCTGGAGAAACATTTCGAGGTGTTTAACGAGTATTTTGTTTCTTATAGGGCCTTGCATATCGCGCATAGCATGTGCTACAGACAAGAGAGTAATACTGATGGACACACTTCTTTAGGTAGTAGCCAGCACAAGTTGTCACTAATGCTCTCTTTGAAAGCACTGATAAGATAGAAGAAATTAAATTTGGGCTTGTGCCTGTACCTGCATATCGGTGCGAATCGGACGCAAAGCGCCGCGGCTGGCAAAAAGGCAGAGGGAAGCTCTGAACCAGTGTCAGGTACATCCTTCTGGCCGTATCGTTTGTATTTAGTGCTGGTTTTATTATTGAACTCGAGAAGCACAGTAGCTTATAGATGCTTGGTTACATTGTCTTGTGTATAGCGTCCTAATATTCTTTCCATCAGGTCACAGAAGTAACTTCTGGAAAATCTGCTAAACAAAATTCTGGTAGCTGATCACTACTATACGGAGTAGCAGCAGCTGTTGTAACCGGCCGAGCGTCACTTCTTGGCGTTAATCTGAGCTCGGTACCCGGAAGAGCTTCTCCAGTCCGTGATCTGTTGAACTGCGATTAATCTCAAGCAAGAACACCTCGACTTCTCATTTCGCCAAACATTACACGGACCCAATTCGATTCCTTTGCATTGCCTTGGTCAGGCTAGAATACCATCCTAATCGCCCAACATGCCTTCCGACGAGCTAATTCAGGATCTCAAAGATCGAATTACCAAACTTGAAGCTCGTATACAACAGCTGGAACACTCGGACGTTCCAAAGACGAATAAGGGTATTTCAGAATCTATGCGCATGATCCTGATAGGTCCACCGGGTGCAGGTTAGCATGCTTGTCGAGTATCATGGACTGCAATTCTGAAATATATATAGGGAAAGGAACACAAGCCCCGAATATCAAAGACAAGTACTGTGTGTGCCATTTGGTAGGATTACTCTGCGAAGCTCTAGACGAGATCTAACAGTGGTAGGCAACCGGTGACATGCTCCGAGCACAAGTCGCAAAGAAGACACCACTGGGTAGGGAAGCGAAAAAGATCATGGACCAGGGTGGCCTGGTCAGCGACGACATCATGATTAACATGATCAAGAATGAGCTGGCAAGCAACAAGGATTGCCAAAACGGGTATGCGATCACAAGCTTCGATTTGCATGTGCTTACAATTCTAGCTTCATCCTCGACGGGTTCCCACGAACAGTTACGCAAGCTGAAGGTCTGGACGACATGCTCAAGAAAGAGGACAAGCCTCTAAAACACGCCATCGAATTAAAGATCGACGATCAGCTCCTTGTGGAAGGCGAAGACAAGAAAGTTAATGGTACAACAACCAGCGAGGCTGATAAGGAGAAAGATAAGAAGACAGCAGATGATTCAAAAGACAAGGACAAGAAGAAGAGCTGATCACGCAAGCAGGGCCA
>Ga0115846_100838_pt1 | contig 14673 bp, 12 predicted proteins | sample InSIn5gowninarea_2_FD_83860 | JGI IMG/M metagenome (GOLD analysis project Ga0115846, IMG submission 83860)
AGCGTTAAACAGAGAGAGACTGCTTTAGAGAGTATCACGCGTAGGAGAATCCATTTTTAGACTAATTTATTATATATACCATGAACATGTAAAATTCATTGAATTCGCATCAGAAATTCTCCACCAGCAATACTGTCGTAGGTGCGCTTTCCTACGAAGCAGGAGCTATATGGCCCTATCGCTTCGTCACTTCAATCTGGAACACACTTCTACAGGAATATCCGAACCAACTCACCATCGAAACAAACACCCCCGTCGTCTCCGTTGAGAAGGAATCAGCCGGGAATGCTTACAACGTCTACACCAACCGCGGCATCATCCACTGCACCCACGTCGTTCACGCCACAAACGCCTGGATGAGCCACCTCCTCCCCTCATTCAAAACAAAAGCAACAGGCGTACGAGCACACATGTCTGCTCAAAACCCCGGGTATCACAGCTATCAAACCTTCCACGGTGATCGCTCATGGTCAATCATCTACGGCGAAAACGATTACGACTACATGACTCAAAGACCTTCTGCCAAAGGAATGGGCGATATAATGCTGGGCGGAGGAACTTTTCGCTCCAAAGATAATGGTATCAATCAGATTGGCGTGTGGGATGACAGTTGCACTGATGCTTTGACTTCAGCACATCTGGCTGGTATCCTACCTATTGTTTTTTCGCCCGACAAGGAAGCAAGAAAGCCGGAACAACACGAGAGATTCCTGCAACAGCATTGGTCCGGTATCATCGCTTTGACTGCAGATTCGCTTCCTTTTGTCGGAAGATTGGATGGACGTCTCAGTGGAAGAAAGTCGCAACAATGCTCAGCAGATTCTTCCGAGTGGATATCGGCAGGGTATAATGGTCAAGGTATGGTTTTTGCATGGCTGTGTGGTACTGCGCTTGCTGTCATGATTATGGGTCTCGAGGAAGAGAGCATACCTGCATCACCTGGATATCCTGGAGGTATCTTGAGCGAGTGGTTTCCGAAGGAGTTGCTTCTTGATGACAAGCGTTTTGACAGGATCGACATTCTTGATCTTGCTGATCAGCTGTAACTTGGAGGTGGATCAGATTGACTTCTAACACGACATCTTAGCGACTTTTATAGCATGGTGAATTTTCCAGTCGTGCTTCTAAAGAATGTCAGTATCCCTTCGCTTGGCGACGTCCTTTCGATGCCTAGGGTACGAACCGCTTGTAGTGGCGTCAAAGGACGTCGCCCAGCTCGTCATGGCAGGGTCTCAAACGCCGATAGATGCCGACACAGTCCTACAGCTACCTGATTTCTTAGGCCGAACGCTCTAACGATGACGCGCGCTATAATTTGTCTACAATGTGACATGTGACCGGCATTTGGTTGTAACTTCTAGATTCCTTATGCTATCCCTTTCCTTGTTTTCAAGGCACTAGGTTTCCGACCGTTAGTGCCGCATGTACGTACCGAAGCTAATTTCGCTACCCCGTAGCTAGCTCCTCCGAGGGCCATATCCTTACCAAAATTAGCTGTTTAGGGAGTTCTAACTGGGCGAATTCAATGAATTTTACATGTTCATGGTATATATAATAAATTAGTCTAAAAATGGATTCTCCTACGCGTGATACTCTCTAAAGCAGTCTCTCTCTGTTTAACGCTCATTTAGATAATATAGGGGTTCCTTACAGATAGTACACTAGTAAGACGTCTTATATATATAAGCTCTTAGGTCCTTAAGCGAATTAGCCTTATATCGACACTAGCGACAGTTAGCGCGCTAGCTCTTACTACGCACTTAAACAGTCTTAGTAGCATAGTTAGCGTTAATAAGTCGACTAATAGGTAATTCCTTATGCTAGCTCTAGTATCTACGAGCTCGAGCGCAAGTCGTGTTACTAGTTAGTCTTAACCCTAGGAAATACTAGCCATTTTAAGCTCGGATAGCTATAGATCTAGCGAGCTAGGTAGACTAGTCTCTATAGCTAAGACGAGTGCCGAATATAATAAGATTCTATGCGAGGCGTGTACGGAACTTCCTACTATCGTTATAGTAAGGGTCGCGGGTATGCCTAAATAGACTCCTTATAATAATAAAGGCATTAACGATAGTAGCATTAAGTAGCTAAAAGAATAGTAGCATCTATGCTCGTACGGTCCGGATCTATATGTTATTATAGCAGTAGTGCTAGTCGTGCTTATTAACACCTCCTATGTTATCATTATAATTAATGGCTATTGCTTATTCCTATATATATAACCTCGAGGTGCTTCCCTATTGCTACTAGATAAGAGACTTCTAATGCTTCGTCTTACTAGCATATGTCGGTCGCTTCCTATTAACTAGCTTAAATACCGAAGGGTTATAAGTAGTAGTTAATAGTCGTACTACCTAACGCGACATCTAGATGACTACGAGGACGGTAAGGACTACTTAACTAGCAGTAAAATTAACTAGCAACTTAACTCGCTTTTTATCGACACCCTTATAAATATTAGGGTACATTTAAGACCTAGATCTAGCCGTTCTAGTGGCAGCAATACTACGGCTTCTAAGAATATAAAATACCGGTATTATGCTAAAGAAGTTATCGTAATAGAGCGTCTAGTAGGTAGGCTAAGTTTCCTAAAGTCTTAAGTATAGAGTAATAAGCATTATAGAGGAAGGAGTAAGGGAATACCCGTCTACGATAGTATACCTCTTCCTAATTCCTTTAACACCTATAATCGGCGAGCTATATAGGAAGTCCTAAAGGTACCCCTTCTCGTATAGAGCATAGAGCTTATACCTAATCGGTATTAGTTTTTCCCTAATTATGACGGTATAGGAACTCCTACCCTAGTATCTAACTATAATCTCGTCGATTACTATACTCGAAGTAGGCTTATAGGTCTCGCGGAACTTAGCTCTAACTATGCTAGTAATAGGTTCTATCTTGTCGAAAAATCGGTCCTTAGGAAGCTCTTCGACGGGTAGTAAGATATAGAGATATGCCTTAATTTGCTGCTAGCGTGTTATAGTTATAAAAACACTAACTATGTGCTTAGGAAGCTACTAGTCGTAGCTCTAATACTCCTCTCTACGCGACTGCTAGAAAATTCCTATATATATAACTAGTCCGAGCTATATATATAGGTTAGATCGAGTTACTAGGGACTAAGGCCTTCCCTCGCTAGCGCTATTAGCATTAGTATAGCTGTTCGTATGTTTAATTATCTTATCTATTACCTTATCGGTCTAAAACAGTCTAAACATCTTTAAAGGTAAGTCCTAGCGAGTTAGCGCATTAAAAAACGACATCGGTTAGTTAAGTAGGTATCGGTCGGCGAAGGAACTTCCTCCTACTAGCATACGCTACTCTTCTAGTTCTAATAATACTACCGGGAGCGTGCCGAGGTGATCTACAAGCGCGCGGGAACTAGCATCAAAGTTCAGTTAGTGAGTGTCCTAAAATCCTCGCCGGCTAAGGAAAGGGATTGTTGACTCGGCCGTTTGTCTGAGTTTGGGGCGGAAATAACCTTATTTCATTGCTTTTGGGTTTTGCACCCCAGCAGGCCGATTGAGACGCAACTATCGAGAGTTCTACAAGTACACCACTCCAGCACCTACCATATCCCAAGCAGGAAGCATGAATGGTTACCGCGGGTCTAGTGTTCTGTCGTCGAATGGCCATGCCAAAAGTGCGATAACGGACTGTAGACCTTCTTGGTTTGTTGTCGAAACGAAGCCGCATCTCTTATGCTAAGGTCGGCATCGAGAAAGACATCATTCGGGACTCCGCGGACCAACCCACCATCCCAATAAGACATCAAAGTTCTATCCATAGAGACAGTGACATACTGTCAGTGACGGCCGTTCGGGAAGTTCGGCGGCACAAATCGCGCACTTCGATAAAACATAGCCTACCTGCTTCCATGTCTCCATTGCCGACACAGTACCATTACGCCTGACCTCTGTCCAGAATGCCTTCACAACTTCTTTACCTAGCCTTCCTCGCCCTCCACACCCTCAGTGCTTCGGCCGCCCCTCAGGCTGGTAAATCTGTACCAACTGAGGGCGATGGTTGGGCGACAGGATCACCTCGCACCAGCTCCTTGATCGCCTCTGGAATCTCTGGATCTGCTACTGGTACAGCTACATCCGCTTCCGCACCAGCATTCAGCACCACAGTGTCATACAGCAATGGCACAACCAAGTCGTTGGCTTCCTGCGCTGCCAATATGAACGGCAGTCTGCCTACCACTTCTGGCTTCACCTTTAACGGTACTGTCAGACGGTATTACGTAGCCGCCGAAGAGGTTGAGTGGGACTACGCACCTACTGGATGGGACAATTGGCTCGGAGTAAGTTGGACTGTGCTTTGAGGACTATCCTCCGAACTAACAATATCACGACAGGTACCTTTCAATGACTCTATCAGAGCCAGAAATGCTGGCTACATTGAATATGGTACTGTTTGGACCAAGGCTCTGTACAGAGGCTACACTGATGCGACTTTCACTCAAAGAACCGCGCAACCTGCATGGCAGGGCACCCAAGGTACGCAACGGTACGATTCGACTCTGGGGACTCGTCATTAACATTAACTAGGTCCCATACTCCGCGCCGAAGTCGGCGATATCATTGAGATTCTGTTTGTAAACAATCTCACGCGAAACTATGCAACGATGCACTCCATGGGCCTCGCATATCAAAAATCCAGCGAAGGCGCCGACTACCCGGATGCTGCGGCCGGAGTCAATTTCCAAATCCCAGAGGAAGACGGCGTGCCGCCTGTTGAACCGGGACTCGCACCAGGTGGCTGCGTTGTCTACAAATGGATGGTACCAGAACTCGCAGGCCCAAACGAAAACGAGCCAGCTAGGATACACAGCTATCACTCGTACGTTTCGCTGTACGAAGATGCGAACGCCGGTCTCATCGGTCCTACTATCATCTACCGACAGGGAGAAATGGACATGGTCGTGTCCGAGTACCGCGAGATACCCTTCTTGTTCATGATCTACACTGAATCCGTGTCCTTCTTGTCCGGAGTCAATGCAGAGAGATTGACGAGCCAGAAGAACATTAGCTCAGACATTGCGCAGCTTTACAGCTCCAACAGTTCCGTCTGGTATCCTCAAGAGGTCAACATCGCCGGAGCGGAGCACTTTTCCTCCGCTCCCCCCTTCCGTAAGTCTCGTACTTTTTTTCGAAAGATTTTGAGGTTCATTTCACTGAGTACATCATCCAAACAGATGGGATCAATGGCTATGTCTTCTCCAATAACCCTACCTTCGAGATGTGTGTTAATGACAAAGTACTGTGGTATGTCATGGCCTACGGCAGCGCATCTCATGTATTCCATATGCATGGCAATGGCTACAAGCACAATGGCGTCAAGCAATACGCCACTTCCATCAACGATGGCGTTGGCAAGACCTTCGTCATGGATGCTACGGGTACTGGTATGTGGCAGGTCATCTGTCATGTTGATCATCACTTGAGTAGGGGTATGGTTGCCAACTACAAGGTTTACGCTGACAATTGTCCGCTTGAACCTCTGGCATCGTCCTCGTCCTAACTAATAGATTGGTTGGTTGGTTGGTTGGCTGGTTGGTTGTTTCTCATAAGCTATTTACAGTCTTCTCGTTTGTGTGAGCCACTCTAAACATTGCTTAACTACTGTGCTCGTTGCTTAATCTTAAGTTCAGTCTAATAGGAAACTTAATAATCCCATATCCCTGATCTTCCTCGCTCTGTCCTATGGATTTTGCATAGCTTTGCGGCACTGTGCTTGGCATTACGATCATGGATTCTGGAGAAGAGAACATTTCCGCATCGCCTGGTTTTTCCAGTGGTACAGGATATTGAGCGAGTGGTCTCCCAAAGAAATACTTCTTGACGGCAGGCGACTTGACAGTATCGACGTTCTTGATCTTGCTGATCAGCTGTAATTTGGATCAGGTATAGCACTCTATTCAAGGCTCTACAGTGTATAGGGTGCATTGCCTGTTGACAGGCTCTCCACTTTTCGACTCGGACATACCATCTGACGGGTTATAGAAACCACCGACTACTTCTCCGCCTGCTGATCTGAGCTGTGATTGTCAAGCACCCTTTCTTGCACGGCTTCTTCACGAGCCAGCTTCTTATCACCCAGTGTGACGCCAATCTTTGAGATGACCAGCCATGCTGGGTAGAGCGATATGGCCCAGAGACCAAAGTTGAGGTAGATGCTTCCAGTCCTTGCCATGACTGACACACTTCCGAGTCCGTACTGTTCAAACGAGGTCAGTCTTGTCCAAACCGAAAAGAACCAAGGAGATCTTCAAACTCACACTGACGGCCTGCACAGCCGACTCGGTACCACGAAGTAGACTGCAGATGCGGATGACCTCTTCTTGTGTCTCGGCGAGATTGCCTACGACAAAGTAGCTATCGAAGTCAGCATTAGATATTTCTTGCTTGGCGCTTTACGGCATACAGAAACATGTAGTTCAATTGGAATCCAGCGACCCAGAAAAGAAATAGAGCAAATCCTTTTCCGAAGACCTGGTTCACCCAGTCATAAGTCGGATTGGTTTTGTTGAACTCTGTAACCAGCACTGTCGCCCAAATCCACCATGCGCCTTGAAGACCTAGAATTGTGAAGAAGGCTCCACGAGATCGTGACTTGAGGCTGAACTTTGTATGATCGAGGTACTTGCCCAGTATATTACCTAGCGTGACGGCAACGACACCGGAAAGGAAAGATCCCAAAGCACGAGCGCGAACACTGAACCAGAGTGCTTGGAAGGTGAAGAAGACTGACTCAGCATAGACGGCTTGTGCAATGAGAGGCACAATGAGGAGGAAGTGCTTGCTGAGAAAGAGCTTGGACATTGCTTTGAGCTCATAAGTGATGCTGTTTCCAATGCTCAAGCGGACAGGCAATCCATCAGTTCTCTGGACCTTTTCAGGTGGACTCAACAGAAGACCTGCGAAAGGTGTAAGAGCTTGGAGTGCGATAAAGGCTTCGAAGACATGGTAGGAAACGGAGCCAGCTTTGTTGTTGTTCACGTTGACACCAAGGTTGATGGCACCTCCGACGATTTGGCCGCCCAGACGGAAGCTGAGCCAGAAACCCAGAAAGCGACCTTGATTGTGAGGTTCAGGATAGGCAAGGGCGATAGCTGCCTCGACAGACCAGAAGATACCAGCAGAGAGACCACAGAGTGCAGCGCCGAGAAGAACAAACCAGCCATCACCATAACGATTGTTGACGTATAGTCCTGCAGCGTATGGACAGTATCCAAGGGTACCGATGATCAGTGCCCACTTGACACCCACCCATCTGACAACAGCAGATGAGAAGAAACAGGTCAAGACCATGAGACAGAAGGTCAAAGCGTTGGCAGAGTTGACCAACGATGGAGATTGCTGACCACCACCACCGAGAGAGTTCATGGCACCCCAGATACCAGGAGCCAAGAAGTTGCAGATGTCGAGAATGAAAGCGTTCCAGAAGGTGGATCGGTACCATTTGGCTATGCGAAACCGAGTTAGCAACCATGTAGTGCAACGTAGCAGCGTCCCTTACGTTTGCGGATCGCTTTTAGGGAGCCATCATCGCTCGGACTTTCCAAAGGTTGGGCTGACAAGGTGCCAGAGGATTTATCGTTGGCCATTCTTATATCCTAATGTTGATGAGATGACTAGGTCTGCAGAACAGGCGATCTCTTCATTCATCATATAGTAGTTGTCTTCGCTGGTTGAGTATAGGGCCAAGATTTCTGTTAAGCTGAGTTGCTAGGAAGATCATGATGCGAAAGCTCGCCATCGATTCAGGTGTAAAGTTTGACTATCTCGCCTGCTGTGGTTCGTCGATACTGGGTTAGATGAATTTATGCTGCATGGCGCGAGAGCTCGCCATCGCAGGACCCGAGATGTACCCGGTCTGCCTGTCGTATGTCGTGCTTCGGCAGATGAGAACACGAGCGGTAGTCAATAGCTTTGATGGATGAATTGTGTACTGACCATCATAGCGCTTCTCCCTCCAAAGCCCTGGTTATAGGTCAAAATCGCAGAGGAAAAAGAGGAAGCGACAGATGTCAAGAATCGGTCAAAGGCGAGAACCATCAAGGTGACCGGGGAAAGAAGTGTCGTTGGCAACAAAGATCCGTTGCTAACAAAGCTGATGGTAACACCGACTCACAGCTTCCCGAAGTCTGGCGCGACTGCCTTCTCTGAGCAGAAACCTAGAGTACAATGAATATGGCTCTTGCCTTTGCGAACCGTGAGGCTCCAGCTTGACTCGAAAATGCGCCTCCCTCCGACTCGATCCTCCAAGTGAGATCTGGGTCGGTCGCTCATCGTTTGACCGGCGAATTCTCTCTTGCGCCATGGACCAGGCAGCGCCGATGCGACATCCGATGAGCTCAGGCTGTTAGTCCACGATAGGCTCCACCGCACTTCGCCCATTGCCGTCTCCTCGACCGCCGCGTAAGACGTCATGTTCGGCGCGCCCATGGACCAACGGACGCTTCTTGAAAGACTGCCTACCTATCAACCTGCCACCTCACAAGCCTTGACGCAAGGCTGGTGAATTTCCTCCGAAAGACTCTACCGATAAGGCAATCGCCGAAGAAGGCGCCCATATCTCCCCACACCGAGAACGCGCTCGCTGCGTTCCTGCCACTACGACCGGCAGACAAGGCCTTGGGCGAGATGCGGTCGTACTTGTAGTAGAAGAGATGGGACACAATGACTTGTGCGCTTGGACTACAGCGATGAAGAAACATGGACACGGTGGAGCGACTTGGTCGAGGATTCTCTTGTCGAGGTCTGTGTGAGAGCGAAAGAGGAGGAAGAATCACGGACAAGTTCTTTATCCAGTACGCTCAAGACACGGATATGATGGCACAGGCTGGCAAGGCGCTGTAAGCTACTTGAAGACCTCTGTCGCGATGACACGACCTCGCATGGTCTCGTCAAGTCCATGATTCTCGTCGCCGACATGTCCGCCATCGACTGTCTTTTGTATCCTACGCCTCAACTAACAACCTACAAAAGATACTTGATGAATACAACCCATGCTGTGATGACAATCGAAGTCAACAGAGCAAGCCCGGCATATGTAACCTTTGGGACAACTGTCCGGCGGGTCAAGGGGTCGTTGGCCGCATCTTCGATGATGGCCTCGCGCTTCTGGCGTTGCTTCCTGGTCATCGTCATGCCCTTAGATACCGAACCAATGGTAAAAGAACTTCTGTTGAGCGGTATCCAAGACCGCAATACCAAAGCCCATGAGGATGTGCCCTCCTGTAAGTACACGCCAGACTCCAAGATTGGTGGCAGATGCAGCCAGTATCGATCCGACGAAGATGATGCATGTGCAGAGCAGCACGATGATGTTTGGGCCAAACCAGTCGAGAAGGACGCCGCCGATAATTGGCCAAACCGAGTTAACAATGGCATCAGCACTACTGATGACGCCGAATTGTGTGTTCGAAATGCCGAGCTCGTTGCGCAATGTGTTCTTCAGAGGCCCGAGACTCGATTGCGTCCAGGTCTGCCTGATAGGAAAAGAGACGAAACAGAGAAGAGCAATCCATTTGAGCGTCCACGGGATGTTTTCGTCTACAGGATCATGATCTGGATTGTTCTCTGCATCGGCTTGGGGGTCATCGAATCCGAAGGAGCCTACTGGCACAGTGCTCTCGCTTGTTTGGGCCTTTGCGGAGTCTTGTGCCTTTGTCGCAGTCATTGTATGACCCTGGTCTTTATGAGCTGAGGATGGATGAACAGGTATTTTGATGACATTGGTAAGCATCAGATGCCACCAGTATTGGAATTTGACGAAGGAGAGACATCGATCAGATTAGATCAGATAACTGACATCTACTTATACCTCGTCTAGCATACCTTGACCATCAGAAATCGGGCCGTTCTATACGAAAATGTTCTGCGATGGCTTCGAGTCAAGAGAAAGCCAAGGGCTGGGTTGTGGAGCTCTGCTCGAGAAACTCATCTTGATCTTCAGGCGTTGAGACAGAACTTGTCGACATACTATGGCATGATCCTCCTGTAATACAATGGTGAGTTCGTATATAGCATCGTGTTTCTGAATTTCTGCAAGGATGAACTATAGCCAAGCTCTTGGTGAACGCTCCCATTGCTTGATGTTAGCCAGCGACAGTCGCAGGGCGCAAAATCCCACAGGGCGCAGTCGGTTTGGAAACGCAAGGAGTCTCCTTTGAGAAGAAACCCAGTCGCAGACACCATCGGTAGGAAGACTCGAATGTCTTTAGCAAAGGTCGACGGGAGCGATATCGCAGGTCCGGGATGCCAAGGTTTTGTGTTGTTACTATGATTGGCAAACGAGATTGTCTCATTTGGGTTTCGCATACGAGCTGACATGCTGACATGTCCGATTTCAACACGGCTGTTTTCAAAATGCGCGAATCACGGGACGCGTAAGTCGTTGTCTGCCGGCGTCTTTAGACTGTTAGAGATGGGTATCTTGAGCAAAGTCGCGGTCCATCGTCTTCGAGACCTCGAGTCCTACATGCGCTGGACCGAAGGCATTGGGACGAGCAGACCAATAGTAGCATGATAGCTGTCGTGGGAGCAAACAAAGTAAGGCTGCAGCAGACAACGAGAAATGGGACAGAGTGACGAGGTCCTCGTGGTAAGTACCAGGACGTGGCAGAGTATGTGGCAGTGATAGCGACAGCTTCAACGCAACAGCGACAGCGCGTTATCTAGGGGTAACGACCTCCTGACTCAAGGTTTGGGCAATGGCTTTCTGACTCAAGCTTTGGGTAATGTCGAGATCCAAGACGCTTTGTTGGTGAGCTTGCTGGAGATAGGCGATTGTGCTTGTTTTCTCGTCGACGCGTGATGTATCGCAGACTGCTGTCGCCAAGTTTGTTTGCTTGTGGTACCATTGAGTACATCCTCTTCACAATTGCCGGATCAGCTCGACGCTCTGCGTAAGCGCGTCCTGCAATCCATGAAAATGTCGCGAGAGACTTCATCACCATCGAGAGATCCCGTTGAAATCGACCAGAAACTCAAGGGTTTTGGTGCAAGGATTCAAATCCTAACAATTCGAGACGCACACTTCCACCCTTCTTTTCTGTTGTTATCACAGCCACATTTGCTTAAGCCGTGAATACGCTGCTCGGCCACTCCGTCAAAGCCAAGAGATAACACTGACGAACGAGATGTGCTGAACAGATGATTGGAAAGATAAGAGATAAGACGAAATGAGGGAATCGGCCCGGGAAATCATGGATTTGATACAAAAAGACATCATGTCTGACAATGGTCAGCATATGGTCTTGCAAGAGTTCCAAAATCTCATGATCCAGGTCTGAGAAGATGGAACAAGCAAGACCGGTATCAGAGATAGCATTTGGATTGCACCGCCCCAGAAAAAGCCCTCCATGTCACCAGATCCTGAAGTTTGGGAAGTAACGTTCAAGACTTGACCAGAAGCTTTTTTCCCCAGACGTTCTAGATGGGCTGGAAATATGTCTACAAGGGTACATGCGCGACTAAAACCATTACGTCTGGCACTTCACGTGCCTTATCGCCCATACCGGCGGTATCCAAACGGTCTGGGCGGAGCAGGCGGAGGCGGGCCAAGTCGCGCTACTCCGCACCAAAGGCGCCTCCGCCTGGGAAACATGTCCTAATGTGGGGGCCGCTGATAGCCGCATACTTTGCTACCTTACTCTTATCATCCTTGGAGTTCACGCCTGGACCACATCCACAGCTGGTGGCGTGCACCCATCCGGAGAACCATCCATGAAGACGTTTTCTTGAACAATTTGGCCAGCATGTCACTGATATATAGTGTAGCGGCCTTGCGCCATCCCACTCTTTCTTCCCCATTCACACTTTCGCTCATACCTCCGCTCACTAACGTTTCATTCTTTTTCACCTGAATCCACCATGTCGTGGTTCAAGGATACCGAAAAGACCGGCGAGTTCGTCTCAGCGACTCCCGATGCTCCTTTCGATGCCCCATACGAGGAGGGCGAGATTGTCGAGAACACCGATCACCTCCATCGTCGTCTTGGAAACAGACAAATTCAGCTCATGGCCATTGGCGGCACCATTGGTACTGCTCTTTTCGTCAGTATCGGTGGTGGTTTGTACAAGGGTGGTCCGGGATCGCTGTTCCTCGCATACACTATCTACGCTTGCTTCCTCGGTCTCGTCAACAACTGTATCGCAGAAATGACTATCGCATATCCCGTCTCTGGTGGTTTCATCCGTCTAGCTGGTCACTTCGTCGATGATGCCTTTGGCTTCATGGCTGGTTATAACTTCTTCATCTATGAAGCGCTCCTGATTCCTTTCGAGATCACTGCTCTTTCCACGGTGCTTGACTTCTGGAGCGATGACATCCCACCATGGGCTATTCCTCTCGCTTGCATTGTATGTCTTTCAAATCCGAAATGCTCAACAGAAGGCTTTAGACTAACACACAATCCAGATTCTCTATGGGTATGACTTCCAGCGCGACTTTCCTTTTCCCATTGCGACATTTCCTAGTGCGACGTTTCCAAAGCAGCTCCGAACTCTCTTTCTTTTCTCCCAAGCAACATCATACAGAATGCGCCCTTTGGATCTCCTGCCCAACGCATTTGGCTTCTCACTCCTGAGAATGTCCTTTTTGTAACCCTTGCGACTTGATCAATACTTACATCCCATGCGACTCATTTCATAACTTCCGTTGGTCCTTTTGCTGACCTTCTCGTTTAGTATCCTAAACGTTCTTGCTGTCAAGGCATTCGGTGAAGCCGAATTCTGGCTCTCTGGTGGCAAGGTACAACGCCCAATATCCTCGCGCTTGTACTCACGTGCTAACATCACACCAGGTCATCCTGATCATGATCGTCTTCTCATTCACCTTCATCACCATGGTCGGTGGTAACCCTCAAAACGACGCATACGGATTCCGCAACTGGAAGCACAACGCCTTCAAAGAGTGGAGAAGTACTGGAACTCTCGGTCAGTTCGAGGGCTTCTGTGCTGCTCTCTGGTCCGCATCGTTCTGTGTCACTGGTCCTGAATACATCTCTATGGTCTCTGCCGAAGCCAGACGCCCTCGCGTTTACATCAAGAACGCCTTCAAGACTGTCTACTTCAGATTCGCATTGTTCTTCATGGGAGGTGCAATGGCAGTCGGTATCGTCCTCAGCTCTACTGATGCTACTTTGACTGGTATCATCACTGGTGAATCGAGCGGATCCGGAACTGCTGCTGCCTCGCCTTACGTAATCGCCATGAAGAACATGGGTATTGGTGGCTTGCCTCACTTGGTCAGCGCTCTCCTGGTTACCTCTATCTTCAGTGCAGGAAACACCTACACCTTCTGCGCCACTCGCAGTTTGTACGGTCTCGCTATCGAGGGTCGTGCTCCCAAAGCCCTTCGCTACTGCACCAAGAGTGGTGTACCTCTTGTCTGTTTCGCCATCGTCATGATCTTCCCTTGCCTTGCTTTCTTGCAAGTCAGCAGCGGATCCAACCTCGTTTTGGGCTGGCTCATCAACCTTGTCACTGCCGGTGGTGTCATCAACTACCTGGTCATGTGTATCACTTACATCTTCTTCTACCGCGCTTGCCAGGCCCAGGCTCTGGATAGAAACACTCTCCCCTACAAGGGTTGGTTCCAACCATACTGCGTAAGTCCCCGAATTCCTCACTGCGTTCTTGGAGCAAAAATCACTAACAGCATGTCCAGGCATACCTTGGAGCAGCTTGGATGATCATGATCGTCTTCTGCTATGGCTACACTTCCTTCGCCCCATGGTCGGTCTCGAACTTCTTCATCTATTACACATTATTGCTCGTCGCCCCAGTTACCTACTTCTCATGGAAACTCATCAAGCGCACCAAGATCGTCAAGCCCCTCGAAGCTGACTTGGTCTGGGAACGCCCCACCATCGATGCATACGAGCAAACTTTCATCGACCCCCCTATGACTTTCTGGGGCGAGATGCTGGGACCTTTGAAGTTCGGAAAGATGAGAAATGCCAGTGATAGGCAAGCTAGTGTTTCTCAATAGATGTAGATGTTTATGATTGGATATGAATATTGGATATATGACTTTTGGACACCAAAAATAGGGGTTCTAGACAGTGGAATGTGTGTGGTTCCAGCATCAATGCTATGTTTTGTACTCTTCCAATCTTTCCTGTTGATAACATATGAGGACGTACGAATACGTGAAGTGAGGTTGTATGATGAGGAGTTGTGCTTAGTAGTAACACCATTTTAAGAAGCGAGGCTGCCCCTACCTATCTAGTCGACATCGATTGACATCCTGAACCAAATCAACAACATCAACTTCTGAACCTCGAGTATTCCATCATCAAGGTATCGTGTCGCCCCACACTAAAGACTACTACCTAGTCGACGCCTGCGTCAAAAGTCATGTCTGCAATAGCTGTCGACAAATGCGACTGCAAGAAAACGTGTCGCACTTCAACATACCGTACATAATCAATCGAACATACGCATTAATCAGCAGAAACATAAATCTCCAATCAAAATTCCGAGACGCAAAAGAACAAGATCAGGTGTCATCAAGGATATCTCTCCTCATACATCAGCCAATCCTCAAACCACCCCATCAAAAGATATACGAAACATTGCACAAATATCCAACAAGCAGTTCAAAAACAAATAAGTCATAGAAGGGGAAAAAGTGAACACCAGATAAAAAGTCTCC